>ERZ1026854.311-NODE-311-length-35133-cov-8.811192_pt1 | contig 35133 bp, 36 predicted proteins | sample MGYA00380157_ERZ1026854 | MGnify/ENA primary metagenome ERZ1026854 (study PRJEB33269, sample SAMEA4719793) | human gut metagenome | biome: human-associated habitat; feature: organic feature; material: feces | place: Cameroon | collected 2013-10 ... | reverse complement strand
GAACGCCGCCCTGTCACGGCGGAGGTCGAGAGTTCGAGTCTCTTTCGGGTCGCCAATATGCGGATTTAGCTCATCTGGTAGAGCGCCACCTTGCCAAGGTGGAGGTAGCGAGTTCGAGCCTCGTAATCCGCTCCAACGGCGCTATAGCCAAGTGGTAAGGCGTAGGTCTGCAACACCTTGATCCCCAGTTCAAATCTGGGTGGCGCCTCCATAAATCCGTTTTCTTTATGAAGACGGATTTTTTTTATTCACAGAGCGGAAATTTTCTTGTAAAAATACTTGATATGTCGAATGAAATAGTGTATAATAAAATATGTTATCGCAGTAGAAAGGTGTACCCCTAAAAATGCCACGAAAAAACTATTATTATTCTGAAAAACCAAGAACTTCAAAGGTTCTTGTTACATTGAATGTTATTATAATTGTACTTATTGTTCTTGTCCTTTCCGCACTTGGATTATACAGCTATACTTTTTTCACGGGAAAAGATCCACTTGCAAATATAGGGATAAAAATGCCTTGGGACGATGAATATGCTGTTTCGCAAACTGTTGTTATTGAACCCGAGCCAACGGAAACCATAACACAAATGACAACGACGGAAACCACGCAGGTCACAGCGAATATTGTACTTACGGAGAAAACAGACGCAAGTGACAGCACCGCTGAAACAAGCGAAACTGAACCGAAATATAACTCAACCGATTATGACAAGACGTTTTTCTCGAACAGCCTTTTTATTGGAGATTCAATTTTTACGGGCTTTTCTGGCTTCGGATATCTCGAACCCGATAATGTCTTCGCACAGGTCGGACTTAACCCTGAATCCGCTATAACAAAGGAAATAAACGGTGTTACAGCCGCTAAAAAAGCAGAGGCGATGCAGCCCGACTATATCTGCATTATGCTCGGAACGAACGGACTCGCTTTCCTCAGTACGGATTATATGGCAGAAGAAATGTCAAAGCTTGTGGACGAGCTTAGAAACGCTTCACCCGATTCGGAGATCGTTATTCTGTCGATACCTCCCGTTACGGCTGTTCACGAGAGCGAGAATCCCGAAAAGATCCCGCTTATAATGGACTATAACAGCAAGCTCCAAAAAACTGCTGAAAGCAAAGAATGCAAATATATCGATATCTTCACAATGCTTCAGGACGATGACGGATATCTTGCAGCTGACTATGCCGAAGCTGACGGACTTCATTTCCTTGGAAAAGCTTATGGTGTTGTTTTGAGCAGGATACAGTTTGAACTCTCAAATGAGGGTGAGAACGTTTCGGAAACATCTGCCGAAGTTGTAAGCGAAACTGCGATATCCGCAGAAACCGCAGTTACAGCGGTAGAAGCAGCTGTTACCGAAAACGAAACGACCTCCGTATCGACCGATGAAACAGAGATAACACAGTAAAGGAAGGAAAATTATGAAATTTAAAAATTTTGCCGCAATGTTGGTTTTGCCTATAATTATGCTCGCCGCTTGTTCAAAGGTCGATTCGACCGCCGAAATGAAAGAGCCTGCTCCTGCTGATATCACATCGGCAATAATGGCAGAGATCGAGATACCATCCGCGGTTGAGAAAACCAAAGATGATATCGGCGCATATTATGATATCGATGTTGAAGCTACAGATGCTCTTTCGGTTTATATCTGCGGCTCAGGCGCTTATCCCGATGAGCTTGCCGTATTCAAGATGAATTCCGCTGAACAGGCTGAGAATGCCCGTGCAGCCGCTCAGAAGCGCCTTGACAATCAGATCGAACTTTACAAGGATTACACTCCCGATGAAATGTATAAGCTTGACGGTGCGAAAGTCGTTGTAAAGAGCAACTATGTTATGCTTTTTGCCTGCTCGGACGATGACAGAGCTTATGAGATCGCTGACAGCTTATTCTAAGCAGCAATTTCGCTTTGTTAGCAAAACAAAACCTTTGTTTCAAAAAATAAAAAAAAATACTTGCATTTTTGCCGCAAATATAGTATAATATAAATATTAGATGAATCCATTACAGAAGGAAGGTCATATAAAATGAATAACGACCAGACAATGACGTTTACAGTTATTGAGGAAAACGAGGGAGAACTCAAGAAGAATCTCACATTAATATATGACGCTCTCAGCGAAAAGGGATATAATCCCATTAATCAGATCGTTGGATATATCTTATCAGAAGACCCGACATACATAACAACGTATAATAACGCAAGAAATCTTATCAGACATATCGACCGAGATGAGCTTCTTCAGGAGCTTGTAAAGTCTTATCTTTCCAAATAAGCTGATTTTGCAAAAAGCGCTGTGATGTATTTTCACAGCGCTTTTCTGTTAATATGCGGAAAGTATTTTGTGATAAAATTGTAACCGCTCTGTAGTGTTATTTTCCGTAAAATTGTGATATAATATACTTGTGATAAGCTATAACAAGATATGCATAATAAATGCTGTACGGACTTATCCGTAAATCTTGTTATGGAGGGATTAGATGAGATTTTCAAAGCTTATCACGGCTCTTGCAGCAGCGGCTATGACTGTGAACCTTTTTACCTTTACAGTTTCGGCAAATCAGCTTTCAGCACAGGATATCTCCGAGCTGAACGGACTTTCAGCCGAATCTCACGGGTACGGACAGGGCGTTGAATGTGACGAAAACAACTGTCCAACGGGCGCAAAGATGTTCAACGATGAGTTTGAACAATATGACAGCTATGCTGTGTTCAGCGGAGCAAAAGGTATCTGCCTGACGTTCGATCAAGGCTATGAGAACGGCTATACCGAAAAAATTCTCGACACCTTAAAAGAGAAGAATGTCAAAGCGGTATTTTTCCTCACGGGCGACTACGCAAAGCGCAATAAAGAGCTTGTAAAGCGTATGATCGCGGAGGGACACATCATCGGCAACCACGGTATGAAGCACGAATCTCTGCCGACACTTTCGCCTGAAAGCGCCGAGGAGGAGATAATGTCGCTCCACGACTTCGTAAAAAATGAGTATGGAGTCGAAATGAAGTATCTTCGCCCACCGTGCGGAGAATATTCGGAACGTGCGCTTGCCGTTTGCAGTAAGCTTGGCTATAAGACAATGCTCTGGAGCTATGCATACTGTGACTGGAATGTCGATAACCAACCCGACCCTGCATCTTCGCTCGAAAAGGCAAGAAATGCCGCACATAACGGTGCGATCTACCTTTTGCACAGCGTTTCATCGACAAATGCGGAAATTTTGCCGCAGCTTATCGATGATATAAGGTCAGACGGATTTGAATTCTGCCTGCCGCAATTATAATTTTTGATTTCACAACCGATTTTTTCGGTTATGATTTACCGCACATCGATGCAGACGATGTGTATTTGTTTTGGAAACAGCTTAAAGGTCATTCTGTAAGTCTTTGAACGAACCAAAGGCGTAATACTAAACACCAATAAAATATAGGAAAAAATCTGCGCCGAAATCCAATATATTTAAGATTATCGGCTTGATTTTTTCCAAATTTTAAATGGTGTTTTGTATAAAAGACCGACCGAATGATCGGTGGGCGTTTCCGTTTGGCGCATTCTTTTTCGTGCCTCCTAATTTATTTCATTTAATTTGTTTTAAGCAGTCTTTCGCTAAAAAGGCTGCAGTTTTTTTGTATAAAAAAGCTGTTCAGCCTTTTTATACACTAATTCTTAAACTGAAAATGTGCAAAAAATCAAGCCAAAACTTGCATATATTGCTTTTGCGCCGATTTTTTTGGCTACGCTTTGATTAAAAATTAGTATTAAGGCTAAACAGCTATTTTTTATTCGTTTATTTCTTCAACAACAATGCTGCTCTCGTCAACATCGTAATCGTCATCGCTGTAAATATTTCCGCTGTCATCAGCATCAGCTTTGAGATGCTTTACCGCAAGCGAGTCCGTGTCAATGGCTTCTTCATCGGGAATATCGTTCATACTGCCGTGATAAAGCTCGTCGTTTTCGTAGGACTTGTCACGAAGTCCGTCGGTCGCAAGTGCTGAAACATCAAGTCCGTTCATACTGCTTCTGACCTCGGGGAGAGGTTCTTCACGCAGAACAACGGGTTCTGCCGCGGTTTTCGGAGTTGACTTACGTCCCATATTGCTGAAAAAATCTTCGGCTGTGACTGCACTGCTCGGGTCAAAAACTTTTTCTTCCTTTGGCGCTTCGGGAGCGGTGTATGCATCATTCATATTGCCGTGATAGTTTCCGTCATCACCGATCGTTTTATCGGTAAGATTTTCAGCTGCAAGTTCGTCAGCTTCGACATCGTTCATACTGCTTTCTACTTCGGGCAGGGGCTCTTCACGAAGTCCGACCACATCGGGGACATCAACATCTGTTTTTACAGGCTGTTCGACCGGCTTTGGCTTTGCTTTTCTGTCAAGGTCGGCGAAGAAATCTTCGGCGCTTGCAGGTTTGGTTGTTGAAGCAGGGGCAGGGGATACAGGTGCGGCAGATTTGGGTTCATCTTTTGTCTTGTTTTTGTTGAATAAAAACATATTCTAACACCTTTCTTTTGTTATTTGTCCATATCTGAAAGCTGGATCGAAGCCGGATCCGCATCAAATGTATATTCTTCATCATCGCTGCTGTAAATGTTGTTGTCAGCAGGTTCGTCGGAAGAGCCTTCGTCCTTGTAATCATCAAGCGAACTCAGATCGAGTGCGCTGACATCAATTCCGCCCATTCCGTCATCATCATAGTTGAATGTCGGCTTTGCTGAACTGTCATCGGGGAGATTGTCCACGTCCTCAGCTGAAACCGTTGCCGAGAGCATACCGTTTTCATTTGGAGCTGCGTTTGTGTTGTCGTTAGCGGTTTCCTGCTTGGCAGGTGAAGCTTCAGCTGCTTGATTAACGCTTGGTACACTGACAGCAGCAGGCTTGACCTCCTCAACAGAGGGAGCCGGAACATACGGTTTGGCTTCATTCAACGGTGCGGCAGAAACATAGGCTTTATCTTCGCTTGAAGCAGGTGTGGGTTCTTCCTCTTTGTATGAAGTGTCATAGCTGTTGGAATTGTCGTTAGTGAAGTCGGACTGCTCTTCGCTCTGCTTTTTATTCTTTTTGATTACGACCACAAGTATAGCGGTGCAAACAGCAACTATCACAATGCCGATAGGTATAAACAACTTTGCGGAGGAATAATGGTTATCCAAATTATATTCTTCAAGCTGGTAAGGGAGAACATACTTATCTATTGTTGAAACGGAGTTGTCCTCAAAAAGTTCAACGTCGGTCACCCAATCGATGAGATAGTCTTTTACCTCACTTTCGAGAGGCTTGATCTTTCCCGTGAAAAATACATCGGTAAACTCGACATCATCACCAACGAGGTAAGCATAAGTATCATCAACGAGCTGATCACACAGTGCTGTAAAGTCTTTGTCCTTTATAAGCACAGTTATGTAATACATATTGTTGTCATTTGAGTTTATGATCGGCATAAGATAGTAGCTTCCCGATACTCTCGAAGAAGTTTTTATGCCGTTCACAGTGTTGGTCGTTGTTTCTTCGCAAAAACATTCATACAGATAATTTATGTAACCGCATACATTTTCATTAAGCTTATAGTCGGACGGATACATAAAATCGATGATGTTTTCTTCTTGTTCAATGTTTTTTCTTATATCGCTTTTAAAGCTCATTGCACCGATGAGCGATGAAAGCCCGAATCCGATGAAAACAATGCCTACAATTGCCAACCCCAACAGCCTTGTTGTTGATCTGTTATTAAAAATCCCCATAATTACTCCTCGTTTAGCCTAAAAATATAGGCGTTTTTTCTATAAATAGATTTTACCATATATATTGAATTAAGTCAAGAAAAAAGTTGACATTATTAAAAAAATCTGTTATAATACAATTTGGTGATTTAGTTTATTATTGCGGCTTCTTTTTCGGCAGCAGGGAAGTCGGTGAAAATTTTTTGCTGTCGGGAAACGGAGTTTTCTATGGCTGCTAATATTGTAATCGGTACTCAGTGGGGCGATGAAGGAAAGGGTAAAGTCATCGATATCCTTGCTTCAAGAGCAGATGTTGTTATCCGTTCACAGGGCGGTAACAATGCAGGACATACTGTTGCAAGCAACGGTGAAACTTACAAGCTTCACCTTATCCCTTCGGGAATTCTTTATAAAGATACCCTCTGCCTTATCGGTGCAGGCGTTGTTCTCAACCCTCAGGATCTCATCGGAGAGATCGATAACCTCGAAGCAAGAGGAATTTCATGCGATAACCTCAAGATCGACCCAAGAGCACACATCGTTATGCCTTGGCATATAATCCTCGACGGACTTTCCGAAGAATTCAGAGGAAACCTCGATATCGGCACAACAAAGCGCGGTATCGGTCCTACTTATATGGACAAGTACGAGCGTTCGGGCATTCGCTTCTATGACCTTATTCACCCTGAAGTTTTTGCTGAAAAGGCTCGCACAACGGGTAAGCTCAGAAACAAGATCATCACTGCAGTTTTCGGCGGTGAAGCTGTTGATATCGAAGCTGTTATCAAGGAATACACCGAATACGGCAAGCGTCTTGCAAAGTATGAAGCTGACGTTTCCGTTCTTGCTTATGAAGCTGTAAAGGCAAACAAAACTATCCTCTTTGAGGGCGCACAGGCTACACTTCTCGATATCGACTTCGGTACATATCCTTATGTTACAAGCTCGCACCCACTTTCCGCAGGCGTTTGCGTAGGTACAGGCGTTGGCCCAACAGTTATCAACAATGTTTACGGTGTTGCAAAGGCTTATACAACAAGAGTTGGTAAGGGTCCGTTCCCGACAGAGCTTAACGATGCAACGGGCGACTATATCCGTGAAAAGGGTCACGAATTCGGTACTATCACAGGCAGACCAAGACGTACAGGTTGGTTCGACTCTGTTATCATTCGCCACGCAGTACGCGTAAACGGCCTTAACTGCCTTGTTGTAAACAAGCTTGATACCCTCGCAGGAATCGACACACTCAAGATCTGCGTTGCATATAAGAAGCCTGACGGCACTATTATAAAGGATTTCCCCGCAACTCTTGAAGAGCTTGACGGCTGCCAGCCTATTTACGAGGATTATCCCGGATTTAACGATGATATTTCGAATTGCAGAACATTCGATGAACTTCCGGAGATCTGCAAGGGTTATATCAAGCGCCTTGAAGAACTTTGCGAATGTAAGATCGCAATGATCGGCGTTGGTCCTGACCGTGAGCAGCAGATCGAAATATAAATTTACGCATATAAAATTATCCCCACATCGCAAAAATGTGGGGATTTTATATAATAAAGAGGATATATATGAAAATCAAACTGCTTGTGCCGATTATTTTAGGGGCTCTTGTATTGTCATCATGCGGCAAGACAGCGGATAAAACAAACGAACCGTATTCATCAGAAACGCTGGTTATTGCAAGAAGTGAAAATGATGATAGTCACACAGATTACGTTATCAAAAATTTAAAGTCTGAAAACAAATACAATATTGAAGAGAAACGGTACTCAACATCTGATCTTCTGACAATGGCTTTGCTCGGCGGCGAACAGATTGATGTTATTTTTGCTGACAAAGACATAAATGTTTCTTCATTTGCGGCAAAAGGTGTGCTGACTGACCTCACTCAGTATATAAACGAGGACGATTATGTAAAATCAGTCCTTGATTCACTGAAACAGAACGGCAAGCTGTATGAGATGCCGTATGATTTTGACGTTGAATCTGCGGCTGTAAAGAAAAAGCTTTGGAATGATGATACTGATACAAGCTTTGAACATATATTGGAAAAGTCAAACGCTCTTGGGTGCAAATATCCTTTTGACTATACGGTAGACTCCTATGGTTTTATCGCATTTATTATGTCAAAGTTTGTTGATTTTGAAAACAAGACCTGCACTTTTGACAGCGATGAATTTAAAGAGCTGATCGAATTTATGAAAACATACAATAAGTCGGTTGCCGATCTGACGAACGAACAACTGTATGATGCTTTTAAGAATGATGATATGCTTATGATCGCAACGGGATTTTCGAGTTTCGGACAGTTGGACTATCTTGAATATGATGCGAGAGATGAAATAGAATTTGTTGGCTTTCCGTCTGATGAAGAAAATTTCCATATTGCCGTACTGCGTTCGGCATATTCAGTTGTTGACAGTTCGGAACATAAAGATGAAGCTATAGAATTTGTAAAAAAGTGCATTTCGTTTGACTCTTATGTTACCGAACTTTCTGATGGTTCAAAAACGGTTTTAAACGGCTGCAGTTTGCCGATAAATTCAGAAGCACTTGATTATTTTTATGATTTAAATTTTAAACTTGAATTCTATGATATACCCGATGATGCACGAAAAGACAACGCAGACGAACTTATGCATCAAATAAACACGGTTTCATACGCATCAAGAATGTCTGATACCCAAATACAGCAAATCATTCAAGATGAATTATCCGCATACTTTTCGGGAAATATAGATTCCGGATCTGTTGTCAACAACATACAAAACAGATGTATGCTGTTTTTCGATGAACAGTATAATTAAAGTTTGATTGTATGCTATCAACATTCATCTTTGCAGGCAATTGAAAATACAGGCTATATAATACTAAACACCAATAAAATACAGGAAAAAATCTGCGCCGAAATCCTATATATTCGAGATTGTCGGCTTGATTTTTTCCAAATTTTAAATGGTGTTTAGTATAAAAAGCACATCAAATACAGTTTTGTATTGATGTGCTTTTATTCACATATAAAAAAACTGTTTAAACTTTCGTTTAAACAGTTTTTAGTGGGGTGGGAGATGGGATTCGAACCCACGATCTTCGGGACCACAATCCGACGCTTTAACCAACTAAGCTACACCCACCATATTGGTGCGTCATACTGGATTCGAACCAGTGGCTTACTGCTTAGAAGGCAGTTACTCTATCCAGCTGAGTTAATGACGCACATTTTATGTGTCAGGGAAAAGTGGAGCGAGTGATGGGAATCGAACCCACGCAACCAGCTTGGAAGGCTAGTGTTCTACCATTGAACTACACTCGCATTGTGTCTTCCCTGACAACGTTATTTATTATACCATATACAATACTAAATGTCAATACCTTTTTTCAAATTTTTTCGATTTTTTTGAGAAAATTTTCTGCTTATAAAAAGTAAAGGGGACAGCTCAACATGAGAGCCGTCCCCTCGATTTTTTATTCTGTTGTAATTTCGAGTTCGCCCTTTTTCTCGCCGATCTTTATCGTCTTGAATGGGTCAGCTGTGCTTGTTATGATAAGCTCTGCGACCTTGTCTTCAATCTCCTCGCGAATAACGCGGCGGATATCACGAGCGCCGAACTTCTGTCCGAACGCCTTGTCTGCGATAGCTGTAAGAGCCTTTTTGCTGTATTTGAGCGTGATGCCTTTTTCGGCAAGAGGATCTTTCATCTCGTCAAGCATAAGTGCAGCGATGCTCTCGTAGTTTTCCTTTGTGAGCGGTGCAAATGTTACAATTTCATCGATTCGGCTCAAAAATTCTGGACGGAGGAAGTCGGAAAGTGCCTTCATCGACTTTTCCTTGGAAACTTCCGATTCGGTCTTGTTAAAGCCGATGCCCGTTGACTTGTCGGTCGAGCCTGCATTAGAGGTCATAACGATGATAGTGTTCTCAAAGTTTACAGTTCTGCCCTGTGAGTCGGTAACTCTGCCCTCGTCAAGTATCTGGAGCAGGATATTCATTACATCGGGGTGAGCCTTTTCAATTTCGTCAAAAAGAACGACCGAGTAAGGCTTTCTGCGAACCTTTTCCGTGAGCTGTCCTGCCTCATCATAGCCGACATATCCCGGAGGCGAACCGATAAGACGCGATACCGAGTATTTTTCCATATATTCGGTCATATCAAGTCGGATAAGCGGGTCTGTGCCGTCAAAAAGCTCAGACGCAAGCACCTTTACAAGCTCGGTCTTGCCGACACCCGTAGGACCTACAAAGATGAATGAAGCAGGTCTGCGGCGCTTTGAAAGCTGTACTCTTGTGCGCTTTATAGCCTTGCAGACGAGTGATACAGCTTCGTCCTGACCGATTATCTTCTCACGAAGCTTGTTTTCAAGGTTTTCAAGCTTCTTGTATTCGCTTTCGACAACCTTGCTTGCAGGAATCCCCGTCCAAAGTTCAATTACCGTTGAAAGATCTTCTTCGGTAACATAGACCTTTTCGGCAGCAGCTTCGGCTTCTTCAAGGTCTTTCTTGAGCCTTAAAACTTCAGCCTTTGCATTTGCAAGCTTTTCAAAATCCGGTTCAGCCGCTTCTTCTATCTCGGCAACGTTCTGTTCTTCCTTTTCAAGCTCTTTCTTTACCGAATCAAGCTTGCTGAGTTCCGTACTGCGTATGCTTCTGCAAGCACAGGCTTCGTCAAGCAGGTCGATAGCCTTGTCGGGGAGAAAACGGTCGTTGATGTAGCGTTCCGAAAGAACTGCGCACATTCTGAGCAGTTCGTCCGTGATCTTTACCTTGTGATGCTCCTCGTAGTACTGTCTTATGCCGAAAAGTACCTGTTCGGTCTCGCTTACGGACGGCTCATTTACAGTAACAGGCTGGAAACGTCTTTCGAGTGCGCTGTCCTTTTCGATGTATTTGCGGTATTCCTTAAAGGTCGTTGCGCCGATTACCTGAACCTCGCCTCGTGAAAGGGCAGGTTTAAGGATATTTGCGGCGTTCATCGAACCCTCGTTGTCACCGCCTGTTCCGACAAGATTGTGTATCTCATCAACGAACAGAATTATGTTTCCTGCGTTTTTGATCTCATCGATAAGCGCTTTCATACGGCTTTCAAACTGACCGCGGAACTGTGTTCCTGCGATAAGCGCCGTGAGGTCAAGCAGATAAACCTTTTTGTCTTTGAGGTTGAAAGGAACTTCACCTGCCGCGATCTTCTGCGCAATGCCCTCAGCAATAGCGGTCTTGCCGACACCCGGTTCACCGATAAGGCAGGGGTTGTTTTTCTGACGGCGCGAAAGTATCTGAATGGTGCGCGCGATCTCTTTTTCTCTGCCTACGATATGGTCAAGCTTGCCGTCCTCGGCTTTCTGTGAAAGATTGTCGCAGTAGGTTTCAAGCGACTTCATCTTTCTCTGACGAGGCACTTTGCTCTTCTTTTCGGCTTCTTCGGAAACAGTTTCGTCCGAAGTGCTGTCCTCTTCACCGTTCGGTTCAGACTTTGCAAAGGCTTCAAAGCCCTTTGGAAGTCCTCCCATAAGGTTCTGGAGAAAGTTCGGGAATCCAGCCGTTCCGCCCTTTTTGAAGAAGCCGCCGTCGTCATTTTCGGTGATGTCCGTAAGCTCGTCGGAGATCTCTTCAACGTCCTGATCGGTCATTCCCATCTGATCCATATATTCTTTTACCTGCGGTATTCCAAGCTGTTTGGCGCATACAAGACAAAGACCCTCGTTGTGATTTTCTTCGCCCTGTATTGCCGTAATAAATACCACAGCAGTCCTTTTCTTACATCTTGAACAAAGCATTTAGTGTCCTCCAAACTTTTATTTGAATAAAGCCGTAAGCAGAACGAAGCTCAGCGAATACGCGTGTTTGAAAATGTATGTTTTTTCAATAACATCTGTGTTCAGAACAGAGTTTTCGTTTGACGTAAGCTTTATAAATATGCTGCAAAGCAGCGAAATTGCTGTAATCGTTAAAATCGAGTATATCGCTCCAAGCACTCCTCCGAGGAAAGAATCAGGTTTTTTTATTGCGTCAATGCGCCTTATTACCCTGACCGCTCTTAGAAGCATTGAAAATATAATGCCAATGACCGCAAATGCCGCAAAGAATATCACATTTTTGACTGTTCGCAGCATAACGGGACGCACGATCTCAGCTTCAATAAGCGTCACCGCGGAATCCTTTATATTTTCTGGCGCTTCAAGAGCCTTTTCCTTATTTATCTTGTTCTTTTCAAGGTATTTATCGGCACTTTCGAGTATCTCCTCGGGGATAACTCCGTTCAGAGATTCTGTTATCCTGCCGCAGTATTCCTTGAATATACTGTTAAGTTTACCACTTATTTCTTCATTCGTCAAGTCCGGCATTTCGATGTTGGGAACATCTTCACTGTCGGGAAGTTTAACGCCGAATTTTTCAAGCAGCTTTTCCTGCGAGTATTCTTCGGAAAGCTTGTCGGCTTCGGCTTCGATATATTCCATTACCGACGGCTGAACAATGTTAAAATAAACATATTCGTATGTTACATTGCTCACGAAGCTTGCGATAGCCGCCGAAAAAAAGAAGCTTGCAAGAGATATTACCATTCGCAGGATACCCTTTTTATATCCCGAATAGGTTATTATGATTATAAGAAGTACCGTAATTATGTCAAGTATATGTTCTGAAATAAAAGCCATTGCTGATCCTTAGTGATTAATTAAAATCTATTTTATTAATAGTATCATATCCAAGGAGAAAAACATTGCTGCCAAGCTTTCGGAAATCGTCATAATCCTCCGAAAGCTCCACGCTTGAAACTTCTTCTCCAAGTATATTGTATGCGATAATGTCGCGGTTATTGTGAACATAGACCTCTGAATCGTAAACATGGATACTGTTTACGATAAAATCCATGTCGAAAGTTTTTTCTTCGCCCGTTTCGCTGTCGATCATAACGATCTCGGAGCTTCGCTGTTCAGTGTTGTTGAAAACGAGTGCAGCGATCTTGCTGTTCGAGTCGAATCCCGTAAGGTCACGGGTGTACTGATATGTAGAAAGAAGCTGTCCGTCTGTATCATAAGTCGCACATAAGTTGTCACCGAAAACAATTATCTTATTGTTTCCGAAAAGTCTTACCGAAACCGCAAGCGTTTCAAGATATTCCGTCTGCCATATCGGCATAGGGTTTCCGAGATCGTCATAGTCTATCTTGTCGAAGCGGTAATAAAGTATCTTTGAAACGAGAACGCCGTCTTTTGAACCGATAGTTGTAATATAGCATCCGCTGCTGTCGCTTGTGAATATTACATCGATAATGCGCTCTATCGAGCTGTAGTTAAAGATGTTTTTGCCCGTTCCGTCGTAAATTTTCATTACCGCAAGGAACTTATCGTCTTTCGTCACGATAGCCGCCTTGTCATTGCTGCTGAGCTTCGCAAGCAGAATAGGGTAGTCGGTATCAACTTTGTATATGCACTTGTATTTGCTCATAAGGCTGAAAGAATTGCCGCCGATGTCGTAGATGAGCGCTTTTTTCGGCGAAACTGTAAGTATCGGGTTCGCCATAGTGTGCTGCTGGGTGAAAACGCTCTTTCCGTTTGTGTCATACACAAAATAGTGTGAGTCATCAAGTACAGCGACAGCGTTGTCAACAGCTTCGAGCTGATATGCTGCACCGCCCTCGATAGCGATAGGGAAGTTTCCGCCTGCAAGCTCGGTCGAGTTCTCGGCAACGGGTATTTTTGTAAGAATACCGTCAAGCTTCGGGTACCATGAGCTTTTTGTGAATATAAGCAGAACGACCGCCAGAGCGAGTATGAAAATTATGATGAATTTCTTCAAAAAGCGGCCAAATTTCTTTCTCTGCCGTCTTTTTTTAAGATCGGAAACATCAGTTACAGCCATTTTTTTATTCCTTTCAAGTCATATATCCCCATTATCAGTAAAAGACTCTGTTCAGATAAAGTCCGTATGGTGCTGCGGTCTTTCCTGCATAATTTCTGTCCTTTTTGTTCAGGATATCTTCGATCCCGTCAGGGGCGATCTTGCCCTCATTTATAAAGATAAGTGTTCCGACCATTATCCTGACCATATTATACAGGAAACCGTCGCCTTTTACAATAAATCTCACAAAACTTTCATCATTCTGTACGCAAAAATACTCAATTGTCCTTGTGCAGTTTTCTTTAATGTTCGCAGTTCCGCAGAAAGATGTGAAATCGTGCGTACCGACAAAGCTTTTTGCACATCGGTCAAGGAGTGAAACATCAAGCTTGTACGGATAATGCAGTGCAAGGTCGGAAGTAAAAGGGTCTTTGGTCGGTCGGTTCAGCATAAGATAAACATATTCCTTGCCCGTGCAGGAAAAACGTGCGTGAAAATCCTCATCGGCTTCTTCGCAGGTGTGAACGGCGATATCATCGGGCAGAAGCGAATTTATCCCTCTTATAATGTTATTGCAGGGGATAGGGTGTTCAGTCTTGAAGTTGAAGCAGAACTCGTTCGCGTGAACGCCCTTGTCCGTCCGTGAACAGCCGTTGACCTTTACATCACCGTGAGTGAGATAGGACAGCCGTTCTTCGAGTATATCCTGAATGGCAACAGCGTTGTTCTGGCTTTGAAAGCCGTGATAAGCCGTTCCTCTGTATGACATTGTGCATTTTAAGTTGCGCATAAGTTCACCTTTTAGCCGAAAATAATGTTCATAAGAATTACCGCATCAAGAAATACGAACGAAAGTCCGAGTGCAGTATAGTCAGCCGCAGTCGATTTGAGTTCCTTCAAGCGTGTTCTGCCCTCGCCGCCGTGGTAGCAGCGGCACTCCATTGCGAGTGCAAGCTCCTCCGCACGTCGGAAAGCCGAAACGAAAAGGGGAATAAGAATCGGCGTGAGAGCCTTTGCTCTCTGCATAAGATTTCCGCTTTCCATATCAGCACCGCGCGCTTTCTGTGCAGACATTATCTTGTCCGTTTCTTCGATAAGCGTAGGGATAAAGCGGAGCGCAATAGTCATCATCATCGCAAGCTCGTGAACGGGAAGATGTATCTTCGCGAGCGGTGACATAAGCCTTTCAATAGCATCTGTGAGCGTGATAGGCGAGGTCGTATAGGTCAGCAGCGAAGAGCCCATAATGAGCGCGATTATTCGTATTATCATAAATACCGATGTGCGAACGCCCTCGTAAGTTATCTTCAAAAATCCAAGCTTGAAAAGCGTTACGCCGTCAAGGAAGAAAAGGTTCAGCACTGTCGTGAAAATTATGATAGGCACGATAGGCTTTATGCTCTTCATCATAAGTTTGAGCGGAATTTTGGAGATAAGGAACGATATAAGCATAAAAACACAGCTTATGAGCAGTCCGAGAAAGTTGTCCGCGCAGAAAAGCGAAACAATGAAAACTGCGGTTATTATTATCTTGAATCTCGGGTCAAGCCGATGAACGGCGGAATTGCCCGGGAAATACTGTCCGATTGTGATATCCTTAAGCATTTAACGATCTCCTATGTCCTGCAAGGTATTCCTTGATAGTTTTTACAGCGAATTCGGTCGTGTAAACATCGGAACGAATGTCGATGCCCTTTTCACGCAGCGCAAGAAAAACCTTTGTCACCTGCGGAACGGAAAGACCTATCTTCGTAAGCTCATCAGCCTGCATAAAAACTTTCGGCGGCGTGTCGTAGCAGAAAACCTCTGCGTGATCCATAACGAGAATTTTTGTCGCAAACTTCGCAACGTCTTCCATACTGTGCGAAACAAGAAGAACGGTGGACTGCGTTTTTCTGTGATATTCTTTTATCTGTTCAAGAATGATATCTCTGCCCTTGGGGTCAAGTCCCGCAGTCGGCTCGTCAAGAATGAGAACTTTCGGCTGCATAGCCATTACGCCTGCAATAGCAACGCGGCGCTTTTGACCGCCCGAAAGCTCGAACGGCGACTTTTTGAGATTATCCCTGCCAAGCCCGAGAAGATCGGTTATTTCGTAAATTCGTCTTTCTATCTCTTTATCATCAAGTCCCATATTTTTAGGACCGAATGCGATATCCTTGTAAACAGTTTCCTCGAATATCTGATATTCGGGATACTGGAAAACAAGTCCGACTTTGAATCGAACATCACGGAGCTTAACATCTTTGCTCCATATATCCTGCCCGTCAATGATGACTTTGCCTGAGGTCGGCTTGATAAGTCCGTTGAGATGCTGAATGAGCGTTGACTTGCCCGAACCCGTGTGTCCGATGATGCCGACAAGTTCGCCCTCTTCGATCTCAAGGTTTACATTATTTACAGCGGTCTTTTCAAATGGAGTTCCAACGCTGTAAGTGTAGGTTAGGTTTTCGGTTTTGATAATTGCCATTAAAGAACTTTCCTTTCAAATGAAATACATTTCACGCTAAGCGGATAATGTTTTCTGAAGTTGATATGGAACGGCTCAATACGATTGTTTTTTTATTGCTGTGAGGGTAAAAAGGTTTACTATCGGGATAAGCGAGCCGATTATGTAAAGGGCAGTCTTGCCCGTGGTGTATTCGCCCGATCTTTTCATTCGGACTGCGGCACATATCGATATCACAGCCGCCGCCGTGAAAGACATACCGAACCCGAAGCTGCACATTATCATTCCCAGTATCTGCGGCAGACAGGCTATGACAGCCATTACAGCCGCCGTTGAAAGAACATATCCTGCACCTGCTATAAGAAAAATAAACGTAAAAGGGACAAACAATGCGATAAATATCAGAAATCCGCATACTATGCATGCCGCAAAAGCAATTTCAAGCAGCTCGGGGAGCTTCGGTATTATCTGCGCAAAATAAACGATAAATCCTGCTATGAACAATAACGAGCAAACAGCTATGGTTATTCCCCAAGAGGAAATGTAGCCTGCACACTTTTTCTGATAGTCAGAAGCAAGAGAACCCGTAAGTTCCTTTGAGTATTCGGACAGCTCCTCGGAAAGAGGGTATTTTATTACCTTTACCATTCCGACGATCACTGCGATCGCACCGATAAGCCCGATAAACATCGGCAGAAAAATATCACCTGCAGGCGTTATCAGCGACCTTATGCTTTCATATCCTGCCGTGTCGTCTATGTCTATGTCCGAAAATGCAGCGGAATATTTCCTTTCAACAAGCTTTTCCTGTATAAAAGCGAATATACCGAGTATGGGAAGTCCAAGCATAAACGCCGCTTTTGCCGCTTTCGGCATCGTCTTTCTGCCTCTCAGCGGAAAGATAACAGCAAGTACAAAATAAACCACGGTGAAAACTATTGATAAAACCATACTCTTTACCCCCAAAAAAAGATGTCATTTACCTGTCAAGAAGCTTCATAAGAGCGTCAACACATTCGTCTGCATTTATAATATGTGTGTCGGAAGGAAGTCCCTCTTTCCCGAGCATATACATAAGCTCTGTCACCTGAGGAACATCAAGTCCGAGCGACTTCATCCTTTCCACCTGCGAAAAAATGTCCTTCGGAACACCCTCCATAACAATATTTCCGCTGTCCATAACGATTATCCTGTCAGCAAGAGCCGCCTCGTCCATATAGTGCGTGATGAGAACTATCGTTATGCCGAAATCCTTGTTCAGCTTTTTGATAGTTTTCATAACTTCCTTTCGTCCGTTCGGGTCAAGCATCGCAGTAGGCTCGTCCATAACGATGCAGTCAGGGCGCATCGCAATTATGCCCGCAATGGCAACACGCTGCTTCTGACCGCCCGAAAGCTGGCTCGGCGAGTGATCCTTGTATTCATACATATTGACCGAGCGGAGCGCATCATCAACACGCTCACGCATCTCTTTCTGCGGAACGCCCATATTTTCAAGCGCAAAAGCAACATCTTCCTCAACGATAGTCGCAACGATCTGATTGTCGGGGTTCTGAAAAACCATACCGATATGCTGGCGAATGTCGAAAAGCTTGCTCTCGTCCGATGTATCTATCCCGTTGGAGAAGACCTTGCCCTTAACAGGCGTAAGGATAGCGTTGAAATGCTTTGCAATTGTCGATTTTCCCGAGCCGTTATGCCCAAGAACAGCCACAAATTCGCCTTTTTTTATCGTCATTGAAACATCTTTGAGGATAAGAGCTGCTTCTTCGCCGCTTTCGGGGTCAGCAGGATAGGAAAACTCAACATTTTCCGCAATAATTATATTTTCCAAGCTCTCGCCTCCTTTTATGTGTTATACAGCTGCCAAAAGCTGTATGCCGAAACGATAAGCAGGAGTATTCCGACCACAATGTAGGTTATTTTGACAGCCTTGAATTCTTTTCCCGTAAGGGGAGTGCCCATTTTTGATGTAAAGGCTTTTCCCTTACCGATAATACCTGCAATAATGAAGTAAATTCCGCCTATAAGTGCAAGTATAGCCATTTTTGACCTCCGTTAATTCTTAGTCCAGATCGCAGTAGAGCCACACGGCAGTGTGAAGCTGCTTTCCTTTACAGGCAAACCGATCTCATCAGCGGAAACTTTTCCGCCGTATTTCGCCGCAACCGTTTCTCCGAGAAGATAAGCCATAACGGACGGCGAAAGTCCCGTTGTGTAGCTGTTCAGAAGGAAGAAAAGCGGATCGTCGCTCAATACTCCCGTGCAGAGCTTTACAAGATCGTAAATGCAGTCCTCAAGCTTCCAGACCTCCTGATTGGGACCTCTGCCGTAGGAGGGAGGATCCATTATAACAGCGTCGTATTTTCTTCCTCGCTTTATTTCACGGGCAACGAATTTTTCGCAGTCGTCAACTATCCAGCGTATAGGCTTGTCGGAAAGTCCCGATGATGCGGCGTTGTCCCTTGCCCATTGAACCATACCCTTTGAAGCGTCAACATGACAAACCGATGCGCCTGCATTTGCGCAGGCAAGCGTAGCTCCGCCCGTGTAAGCGAAAAGATTAAGAACGTTTATCGGCCGTCCCGCATTTTTTATAAGCTCGGACATATAGTCCCAGTTCACAGCCTGCTCGGGGAAAAGTCCCGTGTGCTTGAATCCCGTCGGGCGAATGTTGAATTTTAAGTCGCCGTAGGAAATAAGCCAGCTGTCGGGAATTTTCTTGGCAAAATCCCAGTGTCCGCCGCCCTTTTCGGAGCGGTGATAATGACCGTGCGCACTGTTCCAAAGCTGCGTTTTGTGTCCCGTTTTCCAAATTATCTGAGGGTCGGGACGAATAAGAACGATATTGCCCCATTTTTCAAGCTTCTCGGAATCGGAGCAGTCGATGAGCTGATAATCCTTCCAGTTTTCTGCTGTTCTCATATTTAAAAGTTCCTTTCCTGTGCAATTATTCAGCCAAAGTGCAGCGTTCCTTTATCTTGTCGGCGATCTTTACAGCCATATCGTTGATAACGTCAAAATGCTTGCCCTCGATCATAACACGGATAAGCGGTTCTGTTCCGCTTTCACGGACAAGGATACGTCCCGTTGTGCCAAGAAGCTTCTGATTGACGGAGATTATCTCTTCGATCTCGGAATCGTTCTTCCACTTTTCTTTCCAGTCGTTAGTTATCTTGACATTTATCATCACCTGCGGATAGCGTTCCATTATCTTTCCGAGTTCGGAAGCCTTGTGTTCGGAGCGCTTCAAAACGGAAAGAAGCTGAACAGCCGTCAGCTGACCATCGCCCGTAGTGGAGAAATCTCTGAAAATGATATGTCCCGACTGCTCACCGCCGAGGTTGTAGTCGTTCGCAAGCATCTGTTCGATGATGTATCTGTCGCCGACCTTGGTCGAAACAATGTTGATATTGCTTGCCTTTGCAAAATGTGCAAAGCCGAGGTTTGTCATTATCGTAACTACAGCCGTGTTTTTCTTCAATGTGCCCTTGTCACGCATATCTCTTGCGAAGATAGCGATAAGCTTGTCGCCGTCAAGGATAGCGCCGTTTTCATCAACGGCAAGGCAGCGGTCAGCGTCACCGTCAAATGCAACGCCAACGTGACATTTATTTTCGATAACGAATTTCTGAAGCGGTTCAAGGAAAGTCGAGCCGCAGCGTTCGTTGATATTTGTACCCGTCGGTTTGTCATTGAGCATAAGAACAGATGCGCCGAGTCCCGAGAAAAGCTTCTCTGCGGTAGTGCTTGCAGAACCGTTCGCACAGTCAATGGCAACTCTTATTCCGCTGAGGTTGTGGTCAATGGTCTTCATAATGCTTCTTATGTAGTCCCATTCAGCGTTTTTGTCGTATGAGATCCTTCCGATGTTCGCGCCGCCCGTGATCTGTTCCTTTATCTTTTCGGGAGTGTCAAGGATAAGCGCTTCGATCTCTTCTTCAATATCATCGGAAAGCTTGAAGCCCTTGCCCGAGAAAAGCTTGATGCCGTTAAATTCCATGCTGTTGTGCGATGCGGATATCATAATTCCTGCATCGGCTTCTCTTTTCTGAACGAGATATGCAACTGCAGGTGTCGGAACAACTCCGAGGATAACAGCGTCCGCACCGATGGAGCAGATACCTGCCGCAAGTGCAGCTTCAAGAACATCGGAGGATATTCTTGTGTCCTTGCCGATAAGGATTTTCGCTTTTTTATGTGATTTCTGAGTAAGCACCATAGCTGCGGCTCTGCCGATCTGCATAGCCATTTCGCAGGTAAGTTCGGTTATAGCAACTCCTCTTGCTCCGTCTGTACCAAATAGTCTTCCCATAATTCTCTCCGATCCGCCGTTTTGCGGCTTAAAAATTTATTATTCAAATCTGAGCTGATCGTCATCAGCGTTTGCATCTCCCTTGTATTCATACCCGAGATGCTTGTAGGCAAGCGCAGTCGCACAGCGTCCCCTCGGTGTGCGCGAAAGGAAACCGAGCTGCATCAGATACGGCTCGCATACGTCTTCGAGCGTAACGGCTTCTTCACCGATAGCCGAAGCAAGCGTTTCCAATCCGACAGGGCCACCGCTGTAGCCTTTTATAATCATATTCAGCATACGCTTATCCATATTATCAAGGCCGAGAGAATCTACTTCAAGTCGGTCAAGTGCAATTTTTGCAATGTCCTCGGTAATTTTTCCGTCACCGATGACCTCGGCGAAGTCACGCACTCGCTTTAAGAAGCGGTTCGCGATACGCGGAGTACCTCTCGAACGACGTGCAAGTTCGGTCGCACCCGCTTTGTCACAGGCAATGCCGAGAATTACCGCCGAACGCATAATAATGTCGGAAAGCTGCTCAACGCTGTAAAGCTCCAACCTCATTATAACGCCGAAACGGTCACGAAGCGGCGAGGTAAGCTGACCTGCTCGCGTTGTTGCACCGATGAGCGTAAATTTTGGCAGGTCGATTCGCAGCGAACGTGCCGACGGGCCTTTTCCTATGATGATATCGAGCGCGTAATCTTCCAGCGCAGGATAAAGAACTTCTTCTATCGAGCGTGAAAGGCGGTGAATCTCATCGATGAAAAGTACATCGTTTTCCTGCAAATTTGTAAGCAGTGCCGCAAGGTCGCCCGGCTTTTCAATGGCAGGACCGGAAGTAACTCGGATATTTACCCCCATTTCATGCGCGATGATTGCGGAAAGGGTAGTTTTACCGAGTCCCGGAGGGCCGTATAAAAGAACATGGTCGAGCGGTTCGCTTCGCTTTTTGGCGGCTTCTATAAAAATCGAAAGATTTTCCTTTATCTTATCCTGTCCGATGTACTCCGAAAGGGTCTTCGGGCGGAGCGTTACTTCAAAATCTTCTGTTTCGTTCTCTGTTTTTTTAGGAGAAACCATGCGTTCCTCAAAATTCATCTCGCTTGATTCAAGCACGATCCTACCTCCTTAAATAAGCTTTTTCTGTTTGTATTCTTTGGGCTGCTTCGTTGCGGCGATAATGAGCGGAACGGTCATTTCCTGCTCGGTAAGACCGCCGTGGTTAGCCTTGTTCATAATTTTAGGCTTTGCATTCATAGTCCGATACCGAAGTCCGATATCCGATATTGCACACGCAAAATAATCACCGATAAAGTCAAGCGTTTTCTTGTGAGCTTTTCCACCGCCGAGTAACTTTTTGTCGAAAACTTCACGCCTGCTCAGAAGCAGAAAATCCTGACCGAGAAGATTGGTGAAAGCACGTTCAAAATCAGTTCGCCTGTCCGATTTTACAAAGAAAGACATCGCTCTGCTTTCGATAAAAGGCGGAAGAACAAGACAATCGTTTATCTCGGGTATGCGGTCTATAAGTATCTCGTCGGAAATATCTATCATTCCGTGGTCGGCGGTCACAATGAACAGCGTGTCTGTCACGGACTTGTATAATGCTTCAAGCTTTCGGTTTATGTCAGCAAGCTTTTCCTTTGTTTCATCGGAGTAACAGCCCGTGCGGTGAGCCGTATCATCGGGTGAACACCATTGAACGTATGTGAAAGTGTTCTGATTCGTGGCGCATATCTTTCCGATAAGCTCGCATACCGTATCAAATTTGTCGGCGGTCTTGTGAATATTTCCGTTTTCTGCAATTCTGACCTTGGACTGCGATATCGTGAAAGGCTGAACCTCGCCGATTATCGAGCTTGCGATAGACTGATATATCGTTTCGTAAGGCATAATGAATTCCGCAGCACTTGAAATTGCCGCAGGCTGCTTTGTGTATGTGTCAAGGTTCGTGAATACATCTATCGTCCGACAGAATTCCTTGAAGAAAAGCGACCAGCCGAGCCAAGCGTGTTCATTCGGGGATACGCCGGTGTAAAAGCTCGTCATTGCCGAAGCAGTGGTGGACGGAAAAACAGATGAAAGCTTTGAAACACAGCTGCTCCTCAAAAATGAATTCGATGGCAGATCATGTTCGAGCATATCATGCCCCATTCCGTCAAGAACGATAAGGACAACGTTCTTGTAAAAATTCGACAAATGCTTATCGAGCGCAGGAACGGTGGGGTACTCATACGGTGCTCTGTAATAATTCATTATCGAGGAGATAACGCTTATTATTGATCTGCTGTAATCGGGATAACAAAGCATAGCAAACAGTTCCTTTACGAAATTACATTGATGCTGCGATCTTTTTCAGCGCACTCTTTATAAGCTCTTCAACGGACATTGACGGGTCGAGCTTTGCAATGACCGAAGCGGCTTCTGCCTGAGAATATCCAAGCACAACGAGTGCAGAAATAGCCTCTCCCTGATTGCCGCCCGAGGAAACAGCCGTGCTGATCTCGGAAATTCCCGTAACGCCCGATGTGAGCTGTTCGTTAGTGATTTTGTCTTTTAGCTCAAGCACAACTCTCTGCGCAAGCTTAGGGCCAATACCTTTCGTCTTGGTGAGAGCCTTGTAATCGCCCGTCGCAACATTGAGAGCAAAGTTTTCCGGTGTCGTATCGGAAAGTATCGCAAGTGCAGCCTTAGGGCCAACGCCCGAAACGGAAAGCAGCATCCTGAAGCAGTTGAGTTCCTGCTGTGAAACGAAGCCGAAAAGCTCAACAGCATCCTCACGAACGTTCATATATGTGTAAAGAAAGCAGTCCGAACCTGTTCCCCCGAGTTTTGAAAGTGTCGAGAGTGTAGTCCTGCAAGCATATCCAACGCCGCCGCATTCTACGACCGCAAGCGACTGTTCCTTGTGGATAAGCTTTCCTCTTACGCTGTATATCATAATGGATTCTCCTTAATACTTTGGAATTTTCACACCGCCGCTTGCATGACCGTGGCATATCGCAATGGCGAGCGCATCGGCGGTATCATCGGGCTTCGGGACGGAAGCCAAACCGAGTATTCGCCGCGTCATCTCCATGACCTGCGGCTTTTCCGCTCTGCCATAGCCGACGACGGACTGCTTTACCTGCAAAGGTGTGTATTCATATATCGGTATTCCCATATTCGTCGCCGCAAGCAGTGTAACACCTCTTGCCTGAGCAACATCAATGCCCGTTTTCTGGTTAGTGTTGAAAAAAAGCTTTTCAATCGCCATTACTTCAGGCTTGAATGTGGAAAGAACCGTGTTCATATCATCATAGATCGTTTTTAACCGCATATTGAAGTCGGTCTTTGCCTCGGTAGTTATCGCACCAAAGTGAACGGGCGTGAATTTGTACCCGTCATATTCAAGCACACCGAAGCCGACTATCGCATATCCCGGGTCGATACCGAGTATTCTCATAAAAATATGTTCCTTTCGGCGCTGCGTAAAACACTGAAATGCGTGTTTCTGCAACATAACAATTTATTATACCATATTCAAAGAAATTCTGCAACTGTTTTTGCAATTTTTTATGCGTTTTGGGTGAATGTCGGGAAAATTTTTCTCTGCATGCAAAAATGAAAATTTTGCTTGAATTTGTATGAAAATTGTAGTATAATAAATACATTATATCATTTTTTACAGAGGTATGCTATGGATCTTTCAACTTTAAGAAACCAGATCGACGAGATAGACAGCGATATTTTGAAGCTTTTTATTGAAAGAATGGACGTTTGCCGTCAGGTCGGCGAGTATAAGAAAACGCACGATCTCCCTGTTATGCAGGGCGGCAGGGAACAGCAGATAATCGACAATATAAGAGCAAATTCCCCGGATAATCTCAAAGACGGCGCGGCTGTTTTGTTCCAGAATATTATGGATATCAGCAAGAGCATACAGAATATCGGAATGGCTGCTGATAAAAAGAGGGAATACAGTTCTTTTTCTGCCGAAAAAGCAGGGAAAATAGCTTGTCAGGGAACTGACGGAGCATATTCGGCTATTGCCTGCAAGAAGCTCTTCGGCGATAAGCCGTCGGTGTTTTACCGCAGCTTTGAAGATGTTTTTGATGCGGTCGAAAGCGGCGAGTGTGAATACGGACTTCTTCCGCTCGAAAATTCAACTATAGGTTCGATAACGGAAACCTACGAACTTATGGGCAGAAGACAGTTTTTCATTAATTCGCTCGTCAGAGTTGAAATAACCCATTGCCTTGCCGCCAAAAAAGGAACAAAGCTTTCCGATGTTAAGAAAGTCTATTCAAAGAACGAAGCACTTTCGCAGTGCTCAAAATTTTTGAAAGACAGCGGTTTTGAAACCTGCGATTTTGCGAATACAGCGCTCTCGGCAGAGTTTGTGTCCAACAGCAGTGAACCCATTGCTTGTATTTGCTCGGAAAGCTGCGCTGGATTGCTCGGACTCGAAATTTTGAGCAGGAATATCGCTGATGCACAGCCAAATTATACACGTTTTATCTGTTTCTCAAAAAATCTCACCGTGAACAGTGATTCGGATATCGTATCTGTTCTTCTTACCATACCGCATACAAAGGGTGCGCTCAACCGTCTTCTTACAAAATTCTCTGTAAATGGCATCAACCTTACAAAGATAGAGAGTAAAAGTATCGCAGGAAGCGACTTCGAGTTTATGTTCTTCCTCGATTTTGTCGGAAACTGCCTTGATGCAAAGGTAACAGCTTTGCTTGACGACTTGAAAAAAGAGATGAGCTCGTTCCGCCTGCTCGGAAACTTCAAGGAAATGCTTTGATGATACGTCAAGCGAATAACCTTTACATATACCCGAAAGGAATGGTCTTATAAAATGTCCGAAATAACGGTATCGGCAATAATCACCTGCGCAGGGAGCTTTTCCCGAATGAACGGCGTGAATAAACAGCTTCTTGAACTTGACGGAATACCCGTTGCAGTTCGTTCAATGCTTGCCTTTGAACAGCTTGAAGAGGTGACGGAGATAATAGTTTCGGTCCGCGAATGTGATATTGACGAGTATAAAAAGCTGTGTGAAAAGTACGGCGTAACAAAGCTGAAAGCTGTCGTAAAAGGCGGTGAAACACGTCAGCAGTCGATTTTCAATGCGTATAGGGAAGTATCAAAGGAAACAAGATATGTTGCAGTTCACGACGGGGCAAGACCCCTTGTTTCTCCCGAAAATATAAAACAGTGCATAAGGGACGCTTCGATTTTCGGCGGAGCAGTTCTCGGCGTTCCCGTAAAGGACACGATAAAGAACGTTGACGGCGGTCTTATAACTGATACGCCCGACCGAAGAAAGCTTTATATCACCCAAACTCCGCAGATATTTCGCAAGGATATCTATGTAAAGGGGATAAACTTTGCAAACAGCCACGAGCTTGATTTCACCGATGACTGTCAGCTTGCCGAAGCGGTAGGCGCAAAGGTCGCAATGACCGAATCAAGCTACCGCAATATAAAGATAACAACACCCGAAGATATCGCCGTTGCGGAGATACTTCTGAAAGGAAATCTATAACTATGTTCAGAATAGGTCACGGTTATGACGTTCACCGTTTGGCTGAGGGAAGAAAGCTTATCCTTGGCGGAGTGGATATACCATACGAAAAAGGTCTGCTCGGACATTCCGATGCAGATGTGCTCGTTCACGCGATAATGGATTCTATTCTCGGTGCGCTTGCCCTCGGTGATATAGGAAAGCTTTTTCCCGACAATGACAGCGCATATAAAGGCGCAGACAGCATAAAGCTGCTGGGGCAGGTAATAGGAATAGCCGAAGAAAAAGGCTTCACTGTCGGAAATATCGATTCAACAATACTGTGTCAAGCGCCTAAGCTTGCAGGGTATATCGATAATATGCGTGAGAATATCGCCAAAGCCTGCAATACCGATATCGACAACATAAGCGTGAAAGCCACGACCGAGGAAAAGCTCGGCTTTACGGGCAGCGGAGAGGGAATTGCCGCTCACGCTGTCTGCATAATGGAAAAGATGAAGTAATAATAGTTTTTCTGCTCTCATATAATGCACTAAACAAGCCTTATGGGAGGAAAAAACTATGGTTTCTGCAAAGCATAAAAGGAAGTTTACCGCTGCTGTCACTCTCGCAGCGGTATGTATTTTTACAGGAACGATACTATATGCAAAGTCAAGATTGGAAAATGCTATCCTGACATCTACAGAGCTTTCGGATCAGAAAATGATCGTTCTTGATGCGGGACACGGCGGAATGGACGGCGGCTGTTCAAGCGCGGACGGCAAAACAGAAAAGGGGATAAATCTTAATATCCTGCTTTCCGTCCGAGATATGGCAAGGCTGTTCGGCTATAACGTCGAAGCTACACGCATAAAGGATATCTCTATTCACGATAAGGGCGTTGAGGGTCTTCGCAATCAGAAGATCTCCGATATGGAAAACCGTCTTGCGCTTTTCAACAAATATCCCGACTGCGTTTGTGTTTCTATCCACCAGAACACCTTTACCGACCCGAAATACAGCGGTGCGCAGATGTTCTATTCGGATAAAAACGAGGAAAGCGAACGTCTTGCAGGCATTATGAAAAACAGATTTGTAGCAAATCTTCAGCCCGATAACGAGCGTGAAACAAAGCTTTGCAAAGACGAACTGTACCTTTGCTATTACTGCAATAATCCTGCGGTAATGGTCGAGTGCGGATTTCTCTCCAACCCCGATGAAGCTGCAAAGCTTACGAATAAGGATTATCAGCAGCAGGTCGCATTCACAGTATTTTCGGGAATAAATGAATTCATTGCAACGGAATAAGTTCTGACCCGAGCAGGTCGTGTGCTTATTTCGGAAAGGAAAAATAAAATGGCAGGAAAGTCTAAAATAGTATATGTCTGCTCGGAGTGCGGCTTTGAATGTTCAAAGTGGAACGGTAAATGCCCGTCCTGCGGCGAATGGAATACACTTGAAGAGCAGGAAGTTCAGTCTGCACCGAAAGGCTCTTCACTAAAAAGTGCGTCAGCTTCGGTGAGCCGTGACCTCTCTTCGCAGATAAAAGACCTCACTCAGATAGGAACGGACGATGAGATACGCTATTCAACGGGAATAAGCGAGCTTGACCGTGTCCTCGGCGGAGGTCTTGTAAAGGGTTCGCTCGTGCTTCTCGGCGGTGAACCCGGCATAGGAAAATCAACACTCCTTTTGCAGATATGCAAATACCTCGGCGAGGAACATTCGATACTGTATATTTCGGGAGAAGAAAGTGTCCGTCAGATAAAGCTCCGTGCCGCACGACTGGGCGTTGATACCCCGAATCTGTACATTTTATCGACCAATGATGCAGGTGCAGCCTCAGATACGATAATATCGAGCAAACCCGATATTGCGATAATCGACTCTATTCAAACAATGACTTTGAGCGAGATAAACAGCACATCGGGCAGCATTTCGCAGGTCAGGGAGTGTACAAATCTGTTTATGCGAACGGCAAAATCCGAGGAAATACCGATATTTATTGTCAGCCATGTAAATAAGGACGGCGCTATCGCAGGTCCAAAGGTAATGGAGCATATCGTTGATGCAGTTCTATATTTTGAGGGCGAAAGACACCTCAGTTACCGACTTCTCCGTGCTGTAAAAAACCGTTACGGCTCAACGAACGAGATCGGTGTTTTTGAAATGGGCAATACAGGACTTGAAGAGGTCGAAAATCCGTCTGCAATGTTGCTTTCGGGCAGACCGGAGGGAGTTTCGGGCTGCTGCGTTGCCTGCATAATGGAGGGCAGCCGACCGATACTTGCCGAAGTTCAGGCTCTTGTCACAAAAAGCGGATTTTCCGCTCCGAGAAGAACGGTCACAGGATTTGACTACAACCGCCTTGCAATGATAATCGCAGTCCTTGAAAAACGTGCAGGAATGTTTTTCGGAACGCTCGATGTTTTTCTTAATGTTGTCGGCGGTTTTCGACTTGACGAAACAGCAGGCGACTTATCGGTTGCACTGGCGCTGTACAGCGGTTTCTATGATACCGTACTCGACAAAAAAATGATAGCTTTCGGCGAGATCGGACTTGGCGGAGAAATACGAAGTGTGGCAAATATCCCTCAGCGGATCCGCGAAGCGGAACGTCTTGGCTTTGAGCATTGCATTATCCCAAAGCAGTCAATGAAACTCATCGACAGGAACAATACGAAGATTAGAGTAACGGGAGTTTCCTCAGTAAAACAAGCTTTTTTTGTTATCAGAAACAATAATGATGAAAAAGCTGAATAAGTATCTCAGCATATAAAAACACAGTTTACTTTTGGGTTTTAAAAAGTAAACTGTGTTTTTTTATTTTGCTTTCTGAACGGATTCTCGCTGAATAAGTCTGTAATTCAGCTTTATGTGTCTGCCTTTTTTCTGATTTTGCTTTATGTTCTGTACGAGCTCGTTTATGACTGTTTTGCCAATCTCAAATGCAGGCTGTTCTATTGTCGTGATGCCCGGATTGTAAAGTTCACACATTTGGATATTATCAAATCCGCATACTGAAATATCTTCGCCGATCTTATAGCCGCTTGAAATTGCTTTTTTCATCGTTCCTGCCGCAAGCAGATCGGATATGCAGAATATCGCCGTCGGAGGCTCGGGGAGTGCCATAAACTGCTCAAATGCCTTTCCGCCGTTGTAAGGGTCGTATGTTCCCCGATAGATATATTCTTCTCTTACGGGAATATCAAATTCGTTCAAAGCCTTTATATAGCCGTGTTCTCTGTCTTTTGAAGAACGAGCCATTCCTTCGGTAGAAACAATGGCGATCTTTCTGTGACCGAGTGAAATAAGATTCTTTACAGCTGTATAAGCTCCGCTTTCATCGTCAACAGTAACGGTGAGAACATTTGCGCCTTCAACACGCTCGCAGCAGATAGCGATATAATGCTTTTCATTAAGCTCATTGAGCTCTTCAGCGGAAAGCTGAGTTCCGAGCATTACAGCAGCGTCAACAGTTCTGTTGTAAAGCATACCGAGCATTCTTGTTTCCGTGGAATGTGAGCTGTTTGAAGTGCAAAGGAGTATATCATAGCCGTTTTCGGAAGCGGCGCTCTGCATACCTTTTATTATTTCATTGTAAAACGAATGTTCTGTAGAGGGGAGTATCGCAAGAATAACATTGGTTTCACATTTGCGGAGGTTTCTTCCGAGAAAATTGGGGTTGTAGCCAAGCTCTTTTATGGCGTTGTTTACCTGCTCAGCGGCAGCTTCGGAAACGGTAGCGCTTTTGTTAAGCACTCTTGAAACGGTCGCAACGGAAACGCCTGCTGCTTTGGCAACGTCTTTTATAGTTACGTTCAAATCTATTCCTCCAGTATAAGTCAAAGTATTTTTTCGTCATCATTAAGGCTGCGTTCTCTTTCAGCTTTTCGGGCATTCCTTTTCTCCAAACGTTTCTGAACAGCTTCCTCACTGAAGAAGTTAAAAATTATCAGCAGGATGAGAAGCACAGTGACCGAAATGGTCGGAAAATGCTTGGCTGAAAGAGCCTCTGTATATTCCTTAGGTATCTTTGCATTTGGTATTGCTTCAATAACAGCAAGCGTGTAAATGTAGCAAGCCGAGCCAAAAATAGTCAATATAAGCGGTATAAGTGATTTTTTGAATTTTATAAAAACAAGTGCGGCAACAAGAAGTACCGTGCTTGCGAAAAGTGCAATACCGCATTTTTCATAGCCGTTCATAATGAAAGCAGCACCGCCGAGGGTATTAAGAACAAGACAGCATATTACTTCCGCAATTACCGCTAAAATGAATGTGATCTTGGAAATTTTTTTCGTAAAAACTCCTCCGTGTCAATTTTGTAATAACGTTTTCATTATAGCATACTCTTAAAGAACATTCAAGGGTAATTTTTTAAAATTCTTTATTTTTACATTATTTTTGCGGGCTTGGCTTTAAAATAACATATAATTAGAATTTATAAAAAGCTTCAAAGTGTGAATAGTAATAACAGCTCGGCGAGAGTCGAAAACGGAAAAATCGGGAATAAGTGTTCGGCTTTGTTATATGTGCAAAGAACAATTTTAATAAAACCAAACACTGTTCTGAAAGAAAGAAAGGAAAATTAAAATGCAGAAACTTATAAAAAGCATTGTTTTTTGCATATTTGCTGTTATATTATCTTTAGCGGCATTTATAATATACCTCAACAGAACTCTGCCAAATGATTACTATATCACCAAAGGCGGAAAAATGAATATCTCGGCTATGTTAGATGCCGTTCCCTGTTCAAATTCGCAAACCGATCTGACCGAGATCGACAGTGAAGCCGCAGAGCAGGCGGAGCTGAAACTTCTTGGACTTATCCCGATAAAAGTGGTCAATATTTTCCCTGTTGAAACGCCTGTTCTTATTCCGTGCGGAGAGCCATTTGGGATAAAGCTGTTGACAGACGGTGTTATTGTCGTTGAAGTAAGCGGCTTTGAAACGGAGAATGGTTATATATCACCGGGGGAAAGCTGCGGACTTAAATCGGGAGATATAATAAAAAGCATTGACGGAATAGAGGTTTCATCAAATGAAGATGTCGAGGATATTATTTCATCAAGCGGAGGAAAAACACTTAAAGTAAGTGCAGTACGAAATGAGAGAGAATTTACAGCGTGGCTTTGTCCGCAGATATCAAGCACGGACGACAGTTATCGTGCAGGAATATGGGTGCGTGACAGCTCGGCAGGTATAGGAACTATGACTTTTTACGACCCTGAAACAAAACAGTTCGGCGGACTTGGACACCCAGTCTGCGATATAGACACAGGCAACCTTATGCCTCTTGATTCGGGCGAAGTGGTAAAGGTTTCGATAAGCGGAGTGAAAAAGGGTAAATCAGGTTTTCCCGGTGAGCTTGTGGGAGGATTTGTTTCGTCTTTTTCTATGGGAACGCTTACCGATAATACAACAGTGGGACTTTTCGGGACGCTCGATGATTTCTCTGGTGTAAATGAGGCTATTCCGCTCGGATTAAACAGCGAGATAAAAACGGGAAAAGCATACATTTACACTACCATAAGCGGAACACGTCCCCAGCGGTATGAGATAGCCATTGAAAAGATAGATCATTCGGGAAATGAGGACTCCCGTGATATGGTAATAAGAGTGACCGATGAACGTCTGCTTCGTGAAGCAGGTGGCATTGTTCAGGGAATGAGCGGAAGTCCAATTATCCAAGACGGAAAGATAGTCGGTGCAGTCACACACGTTTTTATAAATAATCCGACAAAGGGTTATGCTGTTTTTGCCGATACGATGTATGAACAAATGAAGCAGGCAAGCTGACAGAAAAAAGGCGCAGGGAGAACCTTGCGCCTTTGGGTATCATTTTGTATATTCGACAATATTATCAAGCGGTTTTCCACTGAAAAATTGATCGAGGTTATAGACCGTTACCTCTGCTATCTTCTGCAAAGCTTCTTTTGTGAGAAATGCCTGATGCGAGGTGATGATAACGTTAGGCATTGAAACGAGGACAGAAAGTTCGTCATCGTCAATTACTTCGCCCGACCAGTCTTCAAAGAAAAATGATGTTTCCTCTTCATAAACATCAAGACAAGCGCCGCCTAATTTTCCGGATTTAAGCGCGGATATAAGCGCACCGCTGTCGATAAGCTTTCCTCTGGAAGTATTGACGATAAAAGCTCCGTCTTTCATCTTTTTAATGTTTTTTTCGTTGATGATGAACTTCGTTTCGGGCGTGAGCGGACAATGGAGAGATATTATACTGCTTTGTCCGAGCAGGTCATCGAGCGAAACGTAGTTGATGTCGGAGTCCTTTTTAGGGTATGGGTCATACGCAACGACATTCATTCCGAAGCCTTTGCATATATTCATAAAGATGCAGCCGATCTGTCCCGTTCCGATTATGCCGGCTGTTTTTCCGTAAAGGTCAAAACCCGTAAGACCGTTAAGGCTGAAATTAAATTCTCTTGTTCGGTTGTAGGCTTTGTGTATCTTTCGGTTCAGTGTGAGGAGCATTGCCATTGCGTGTTCAGCAACGGCATAAGGGGAGTATGTCGGTACGCGGACAACATTTATCTTGTTTTTGGCATATTTCAGGTCAACGTTGTTAAAGCCTGCACAGCGCAATGCCACAAGTTCAACTCCTACACTGCAAAGCACATCTATAGTGTTTTTATCGATCGTATCATTTACAAATGCGATCACAGCTTTGCAGCCTTTGGCAAGCTCAGCGCTGTCAGGAGTGAGCTTACTTTCAAAGAATTTGAATTTATAGTTTGTGCCATATTTCAGAAACCATTCTCTATCATAAGGTTTCGTATCAAAAAAAGCTATCTGTTCCATAAAATGATCCTTTCATATCAAATATGTAAATATTATTTTTAGATAAAAGGATTTTATACTAAACACCATTTAAAATTTAGAAAAAATCAAGCCGACGATCCCGAATATATTGGATTTCGGCGCAGATTTTTTCCCTTATTTTATTACAACTCAGAAAAATCAGTTGAATTTATCGTGGAAAACAACTTCCTCAACTATTTTGGCGGCATCAAGAACGCAGTCATTGCAGGAATGGAGAACGATCTTTGTATCGATTCCTTTAAGTACACGGCAGATAGTTCCGCCTGCTGCTTCTTTAAAGCGGGACATTATTTCTCTGGAAATTTTAGCTGTTGAACCCTTTGAACTGTTTTTTTCAAGGTCTGCGGTGCTGTTTTTCATACCTGCGAGTGCTACTGCACCTGTTATTGCCCCGCAAGTGCCCTCGGTAGTACCGAATCCCGAGCCGAAGCCTTCCATTATTTTATACATTGTTTCTTCGCTCAGACCAACAAGGTCGCAGTATGTGCAGGCAACAGCCTGAGCACAGTTATAGCCTTTATTTTTGCGTTCTACAGCGAGTTCTGTTCTACTCTCCATAAATTTATACCTCTTTCTTATTCATCAAAGTTTGAAATAACTTCGGTGAGCATTTTTTTGTAGTCTTCTTTAAGCGATTTTGGCGAGATTATCGAAGCCGATTTTCCAAATTGGAAAAGCCATGCAAAAAACGGCGGCTGAGCTTTGATATTTACCTTTATTTTAAAATGATCGATATCAAGGTTTACAATATCGGCATTTATTCCAAATCGGTCTATAACGGGATTTATGAGCTTTTTATCGAATTTCAGTACAGCTTCGACAGTATCTCCACTGAACATCGAAAAAGTAGAATTGAGATATTCGGAAATGTTCAGCTCTTGTGGAGATCTTAGCACGGGTTCATCGAGTATTTTTATATTTGACATACGGTCAACTCGGAAATTTGTGTAGTTTTCGGGATATTTGAGATAGTAGGAAACAAGGTAGTATTTTTCATCATTCCAAGTCAGTGCGCAGGGTGAGCAAACTCTTTTGCCCTCGCGGTAGACTTTTTGCTTGTTAGTGTTGTAATCAAAATAACGGAATGAGATCTGTTTGCCCTCATTTATGGCTTTATGGATAGCGTCAACGTTTATGTAGATCTGTTCGTTCATCGACTTAACTCGGTCAACGACCATTACCTGACGTTCAATGAGCATACCCTCATGGACACCTGCGAGCGATTCGATTTTATGCAGGAGTTGCTCCGATTTCTTTTCTGTCAAAAATTTAGCGGAACAAACCGCATCGGCGAGAAGCTTCAGCTCGGGCAGTTCAAACTGCCTGCTTGCGATATAATAACGATTGCACTGACCTTTTACGGTAATAATGTCAAGACCGAATTCTTTAAGGGCTTCGATATCACTGTAAACAGATTTTCGTTCCGCTTTTATACCGGATTCGGCAAGACACTGTATCATTTCTGCAATGGAGATAGGGTGTTCTTCATCGGTCTTTTCATACAGCATTTTCGCAATATATAAAAGTTTTAGGTGCTGTTTTGGCTGTGTCAAGATATCACTTCCGTTTCAATAAGTTATATCGGACGAATTTTCGATGCTTTTATTATACCATTTTACATAAAGAATTGCAAGAAATAACACCGATTTTGCCGAAAAATGAAAATATAGAGGATAATGTGCGATTTAACAGCGATTTTTCTTGAAAAAATCAACTTGTTGTGATATAATTTGTTTATATTTATAAAAATACCGATGAAATGCCGGTACTCGGGAGATCGATCATGGGACAATTCGATTATATATTTTTTGATCTTGACGGAACAATGATAGATTCAGGCGACGGAATAACTCTGTCCGTTCAATATGCCTTAAAGAAAATGGGGATAATTGAAAAAGAATTGAGCGCGCTCAAAATATTTGTAGGACCTCCTCTTAAAGATTCGTTTATGTATTATTATGGATTTTCGGATGAAGAAGCCGAAAAAGCGATCTCTTACTACAGAGTTTATTATGAGAGCCGAGGGATTCTTCGCTGCTGGCCGTACAAGAGAGTGGATAAACTGCTTTCGTTTATTGAAAACACGGGGCGAAAGGCTGTTATCGCAACATCAAAACCTGAACTTTTTGCAAGAAGAATAGTTCAGCATCTCCATATGTCGCAGATGTTTGAATACATTGCAGGAGCGTCATTTGATGAGAAGATCGTCAAGAAAGCCGAAGTTATTGCTTATGCAATGAAAGAGGTAGGTATTGATGACCCGTCAAGAATTCTAATGGTCGGCGACAGAAAGTTTGATGTTATCGGTGCAAGGGCAAACGGCATAAAAACGGCAGGCGTTCTTTACGGATATGGTTCTTATCCTGAGCTGCTTGATGCCGGGGCGGATTATATTGCCAAAAATGTAAGCGAGCTTGCTGAGGTAGTAGCGCTTTGAACGGTTCAAAAATTTATCAAATGTTAAAATATTAATTTTT
>ERZ1026854.310-NODE-310-length-35201-cov-4.512804_pt1 | contig 35201 bp, 32 predicted proteins | sample MGYA00380157_ERZ1026854 | MGnify/ENA primary metagenome ERZ1026854 (study PRJEB33269, sample SAMEA4719793) | human gut metagenome | biome: human-associated habitat; feature: organic feature; material: feces | place: Cameroon | collected 2013-10 ... | reverse complement strand
GTAGTTGCCAGCAGGGAAATCATTGCTGCTGCCAAAACTTTTTTCAGTTTCATTTCCATTCCTCCGTTTACTGATATTCCACAAAAATATTGTTGTCATCTCTACAACGTGCTTTTATTGTAACGGATGAATGTAAAATCCAAAGTAATCTTGCGGTTAAATCTATGTTAAAAAGGTTACATAAATGAGAAAAATATCCTTGAGCATTCCCCAACTCCAAGCAATTTGCTTTATTGGAAGCATAATGCTGCTTAATAAGATTAAAATCCCTGACAGTCACGAAGCGTTATAACAGCTCATCCTTTCTGCTGATAATTTATCACCCTCACCAATATCCGCATACACTTCTCTTTATACAAAAATCTGCATTTACAATAACTTTAGTTTTTAAAGTTATTCTTTTATACATTGTTGCATTTGCAGTTGACAAGAAGAATTTTCGCTTTGTAAAATAAATTTAAGAGGAGTATTTTTCTTTTTATTGCTTTGACGGAGGTGAAGCCATGTTACGAAAATTATCAGCCGTTTTTTTACTCATACTGACCTCACTTGGATTTATAGCAGGCAATGTCAACGCCGCTAATGAGCAAGCAAAGCAAGAGGTTGTTTTTGCAGACGCCGGCTGGGACAGTGTCAAATTCCATAACGCCGTTGCCGGTTTCATCGGCACTCACGCCTATAACATCACGCCTAAGATTATCAGTGGCTCTACTCCCATAATCCAGACGGCGCTGCTCCGCGGCGACGTAGATGTGCATATGGAGCTGTGGACCGATAACGTGCCTACCTTTGAAGCTGACATGAAAACCGGCAAGCTGCTCAACCTGGGCATCAACTTTGATGATGATAAGCAGGGCCTTTATGTTCCCCGCTATCTTATTGAGGGTGACGCCAAACGTGGCATCAAAGCTCTCGCTCCGGATTTAAAAACCGTCAAAGACCTGGCACGCTATGCACATCTTTTCAAGGATTCCGAAGATCCCTCCAAGGGCCGTCTTTACGGTGCTATTCCCGGCTGGAGCATTGATAAGATACTTTATTTGAAATATGAAGCCTACGGCTTAAACAAAAATTACGTCTACTTCCGTTCCGGCAGCGAGCCGGCGCTGAACAGCGCCTTCCTCGCCGCCTACACTAAGGGAGAACCGATTGTAGGCTACAACTACGAGCCGACCTGGCTCACAGGCAAGCTGGACCTCGTCCTGCTACAGGACGAACCCTACAACGAAGTCGGCTTTCAGCGCGGACTGACGGAAGCACGCTCCGTTCCCGTCTGCATCGTTGCGAACAAACAGCTGCAAAGCAAAGCACCGGAGTTTGTTGCCTTCCTGCAAAAATATCACACCACCAGTGCGCTCACTGCGGAAGCTCTGGCACACATAGCAGATACCAAATGCACCTATGACGAGGCTGCCATCTGGTTCATGCAGCGCCACCCCGAGCTGCTCGCACAGTGGTTGCCTGAGGATAAGCTGCAAAGCATCAACAAAGCCCTCAAAGGCGACAAGGCAACAGCAACTAGCTGGCTGCTGAGCTTTCCGGAAGAAGTTCAGGTAGACTGGACCAAGCCTATCGACAATTTCGTCAACTACATCAACACCACCTACGCCAGCTTCTTCAATAAAGTGAAGGACATTCTTACCTGGTGTATTCTTTCTATCGAACGATTGCTGAACTTTATCCCCTGGTGGCTGACTATTATCGCTGTCGCTGCCTCAGGCAAAGTGCTCACAGGCAAGCTGTCGCGCGGTATTATCTATGGGATAGGACTGTTCGCCATTGGTGCCTTCGGCTATTGGAGCATGATGAATGAAACGCTGGCAGTTGTTATTTCCTCGGTTATCATATCGCTGCTTCTAGGCCTGCCCATCGGCATCCTTGTGTCCACCAGTAGGCTGGCAAACCGCCTGCTGCGTCCTCTGCTTGACGCTATGCAGACTATGCCTACCTTTGTCTATATGATTCCCGCGGTTATGCTGCTCGGTCCCGGCAAGGTGCCTGCTGTTCTTGCTACGGTAGTTTATGCCGTTGTGCCTGTAATCCGCTTAACCAGCCACGGTATTCAGCAGGTTGATCCCAATGTTGTCGAAGCCTCCGCTGCCTTCGGCGCTTCGCGTTGGCAAACTCTGTTCAAGGTGCAGATTCCGCAGGCCATGCCCACGATTATGACCGGCATCAACCAGACGATGATGATGGCCGTAGCGATGGTTGTAACCTGCGCGATGATTGGTGCCAACGGCCTTGGTATGGAGGTGCTGATTGCCATTAACCGTACCGAATCCGGTCGTGGACTCATCGCCGGTATTTCTATCGTTATTATCGCGATTATCATTGACCGCCTGACGCAAAGTCTGGCTGACAAGAAAAAGGAGGGAAAATAAATGACTGTACCCGTATTACAAGTAAAAAACCTGTACAAGCTGTTTATTCCTCTGGAGCATTCGCAAAATGAAAAAAAGGCTATGTCCATGCTGGAGCAAGGCGCATCCCGCACCGAGGTACAGGAAGCCACCGGCATTACCGCCGGCCTTATTGATATAAATTTTACGGTCAACAAAGGCGAAGTATTTGTCCTCATCGGTCTTTCCGGCAGCGGCAAATCCACGCTTATCCGCTGTCTGAATATGCTAAACCCGCCAACCTCGGGCACAGTTTACCTTGAGGGCGATAACATTACCGATTTCAGCAGCAAACAGCTGCAGGAGCTGCGCCGCACTAAGGTTGCCATGGTGTTCCAGAACTTCGGACTTATCAGCAACCGTAATGTTTTGGAGAACACCTACTATGGTCTGGAAATACGCGGCGTACCGCTGAAGGAACGTACCGAAAAGGCTATGCAGATGCTGGAAATGGTTGGCCTGCAGGGCTGGGAAAAAACGCGCATCAGTGCGCTTTCCGGCGGTATGAAGCAACGCGTCGGCATCGCCCGCGCACTTGCCAACGATCCCGATATCCTGCTGATGGACGAAGCCTTTTCTGCGCTCGATCCCTTGGTGCGCAATGATTTACAGTTTGAGCTGCTGCGTATTCAGGAAAAGACCGGTAAGACAATCGTGTTTATAACCCATGATATCAACGAAGCCTTCCGCCTGGGAACGCACGTCGGTATTTTACGCGACGGCCGCATGGTACAGATTGGTACGCCGGAGGAAATGATTACCAATCCCGCGGATGACTATGTGCGCAGCTTTATCAATAATGCCGATTCCAGTAAAATCTTCACTGTACGTAACGTAATGAGTACACAGACATGTATCGTGCGCAATATCGACGGTGCCGCCGTTGCACTGCGTAATATGAAAAACAGCGGCGTGTCCAGTGCCTACGTAGTTGATGAGCATCTGCGCTTTATCGGTATCATCACATTGGATAGCGCTATGCAGGTGCTTTCCGGCTATACAACCTTTGATAAAAGCATTCTGCGCAATGTTCCTGTGATAGATAATCTTGATACACCCGTGGCAGATATTATGCCGCTTTCGGCAAGCACGCCATTCCCTCTGCCCGTGATTGATGAAAATAAACTGTTTTGCGGTATTGTCACCAAGGCCTCTGTGATATCCTCCTTTGTTACCAGCTGAACTCTCATCCTCCCGCAAACAGCAAAAAAGCTGATGCTCCGGCAGTTACCTGCCTTAGCATCAGCTTTTTATTTGCATTTATTATTCAACATGTACAACGTTAGTTGCCTGTTCGCCACGGTCACCCTGGATAACGTCAAATTCTACGTTCCAGCCTTCTTCCAAGGTTTTAAAGCCTTCGCTTTTAATACCGGAGAAGTGAACGAATAAGTCCTTGCCGCCTTCTCTTTGGATAAAACCATAGCCTTTTTCTGCATTAAACCATTTAACCTTGCCTGTCATCTGTAGGCCTCCCTAAATACTATTTGAGCCTTTAAAACTCACTTAGCTTATTATAGCCTATATGTACAGGAAAAGCAAATATTTGTCTGAATCTTTATAATTTTATTCTGCAACGCGAGCTTGCCATGTCTGCAGCAAAGCGAGCTTCTGCTCCCGACGCAGCTTTTTTATAGCACATTCGCGCCGCAAAGCCGCTTCCTTATCCGGCAACTCCTCGCTGTAGACCAGCTCCAAAGGACCGCGTCCACGCGTATATTTGGCGCCGCGTCCGCTGTTATGCATCGCCAGACGGTGCTCCAGATCATTGGTCCAGCCTGTATATAAGCTGCCGTCCTTGCAGCGCAGCATATATACAAACGCCGCCATTTTATTTTACAACCTCTACCTTTTCCATGGTCACAGCTTCACGCGGACGGTCACGGAAATCAGTCGGTACTACGCCGATCAGACGTACAACATCCATGCCTTCAACAACTTTGCCGAAAATTGCATGGTGGCCGTTCAGCCAGGGAGTCGGTGCCAGAGTGATGAAGAATTGGCTGCCGCCGGTGTTCGGGCCTGCATTAGCCATAGACAGAATACCCTCGTCATCATGCTTCAGACCTTCACCGAACTCGTCTTTAATCTTGTAGCCGGGGCCGCCCATACCGGTACCGGTCGGGTCACCGCCCTGAATCATAAAGCCGTCGATTACACGGTGAAAAATAATACCGTTGTAAAAGCCTTTTTCTACCAGCTCGATAAAGTTTTTGGTAGTCAGCGGAGCCTTGTCCTCAAACATTTCGGCAACGAAAACACCTTTATTAGTCGTAAATTTAATTTTTCTGTTTTCACTCATTGATATTTACCTCCAAAATAGCTTTAAAATACTTCATGCTTCAGCAACGCAACAAACAGATAGATACCGCAGCCTGCCGCAGCACCTACAGCCGGCATCAAAGACGGTACGATAGCATTGCCATGCAAAAATGTCAGACTGAACAGCATCATGCAGAAATAACCCTGCATGGTCTGCAGACGCTTCGGCAGCAGACGCTTGCCGTTTTTGTCGCCCTTAGACTTCACATAATCTGCCACGCGGATTTCCGGCAGGAAAAGAATGAAGGCCAGTGCCATGATAATAATATTGCTCATGGACAGCTCATTAGCAATAGTATCATACTTCGCAAAAACTAGGCAAGCAAGAGAAATACCTGCCAGATAAAGGCTACGGAAATAACCTGCCTGGATTTGGCTTTCCAGAATATAGGCAGCACCGGTCAGCAGCGGGAATACCCACAAGCCCTGCAGGCCCAGCCAGGCAGCACTGCCAATCATAATAACGTTATCAATCAGACGATGTCTGTCACCAGAGCTGCGGTTCAGCATACGCAGGATAAAGAGCAACCACAGCATTACCAGGATATTGCCTTCACCCATAAAATAGGTTGCTGCCAGCGTCAGACCGCCGCCGATGAAACCGCCGAGCTGACGGTCGGGATCAAGCTCCAATGCCAGCATATAGCTAAAGAGGAAGGATAAAGCATAGCCCAAAGCACTTACAACAGCAGCACCGGAATCCATACCGGTAGAACATTTCCACAGCGTTACCACAACGGAAATAGCAACAGCGCACATCATCGCAATACGCACCGGCTTTTTGTCAAAGTCAATCGGGCGTCCCAGGCCAAGATACTCGCTTATGCCCGTAGGATCGTAAGCGGCAGGCTGATCACCTGCATATTTATTACTTTTTTTCGACATATCATCACACCTTATCTGTAAGATTTTAACTATTTTATTATACCACAAGTGCAGTGTCTAGTCATTATGTAAAACATATAAAGGTCGGCAGAAAGTCAGAATATAGCAAAAAACTTTCCCCGACGTAAATCCAGTACGCGGGGAAAGCTTTCAAATCATTATAAAATCTTTATCAGAAGGTTTCTGCCAGCTCAGCCAGAGTCAGCGCAAAGGCTGTAGTTCTTGGAACTGCGGTATTCAAATCAACAGATTCATGGTCGGTATGCTCATCATAGTTTTCTACACCCAAAGCATCCAAAGTCGGTACGAACTTCGCTGTGCGGTTGCCGTCGGTCAAACCGCCTGCTACCCATTCGTTCACTTCAGCGCCGTATTCCTCTTTAACGATGCGCTTATAAACATCAACCATCTTCTGTGCCTGCGCAGTTTTCTGCATCGGTCCGGTAACAATGCCGCCGGTAATTTTAATGCTGGTGCCAGGGATAACAACCTTATCTGCCAGCGCTTTAACCTCAGCATCAATGCGCTGCTGTTCTTCAATCGTAAAGCAACGGATATTTACCTCGCAGAAGGCATCGCCCGGAATAACGCTGATTTTGTCATTGGTAGAACCTATTACGCCAACATTGACGGTATTCTGCGGAATAAACTGGCCAGCATCAACAATGCCGCGCGCCTTCAGCGCTGCTGCCGTATAATCCTCCGGATTGCCCGGCATAGGGCTGGCGAGCTTCTGCAGCTCGGTAATCGTATAAGCCAGCTGATGAATAGCGTTAGCGCAGGATTGAGATGCGTTACCGTGGTGTCCGCCCTTACCGGTAACCTCAACGCGGTATTTGGCATTGCCCTTGCGCTGTGTAACAATACCCCAGTTAGGACGGGCAACGTCCATGATAATCGCAAAGTCGGACTGCTGCGACAGCTCTGCCACAATATCCTCAGCGGTCTTGCTGCCGCCTTCCTCTTCACCGTTGGTATAATAAATAATTTCCTTAAAATTATCAAAGCCCGCAGCCTTCAAAGCCTCCAAGCCATATATTACTTCTACTACCGTAGCCTTATCATCGCCAACACCCGGTCCCCAGGCAAAGTTGTTTTCGTCAACGCGGAACGGACGGCGTGCAGCTTCACCCTTTTTAAATACTGTATCTACATGGGCAACAAGCAGAATCGTGTATTTGCCTGTTCCCTTTAAGCGGGAAATCAGGTGGCAGGCTCTGTCATTATATCTGAACTCCGTGGTAGCACCAATAGCTGTCATTTTTTCAGCGACAAACTTATTTGCTGCCTCCGTACCTTCTCTGTCACCATTACCGGAATCAATATTCGTCAAGGCTTCCAAGTCCTTCACATAATCCTCATAATGCTCGGCAATATACTTTTTTACGGCTTCTCTCATTTTATTACCCCTTTCGTATTTGGAATCATAGTTATATTTATTCGTTAGAGCGAGTAAAAAATCCTGCCATGGGAGATTTTTTTAAGTTGATAAAGTGAAAAGCAGCAGCCATTTCTGACTACTGCTTAACAACATGCTACATATTATATTAGTGAGTACCGTCTACGATGGTAATGCCTGCTTCCTGCAGTTCATCGATAATCGCTTTAATCTTGGGACAGAGATGCTTTTCGCCATTGGCATCCTTTTTATGCGTGCAGTGGCTGATGTGCAGCGCATCCAGCTCCAAAGCCTTCATGCGCTCAATCTTCTTGCGGATGCCCTCCTGATTTTCCAACTTGGAATTACCACAGCCGTTGCAGGTCCACATCGCCATCAGACGCAGCTCCTCATCACCATACTGGGCAAAGGCTTTATCCTTTTCATAAAAAGCGCGCAGGCAGCCTGCTCCCGCACAGGAAGCGGAGGTTATCAGGCAGCGCAGAATTGCTATTTTCTTCATAATATAGTCCTCCAAAAAATAACTTGCAGGCATTTTCAGCCTTGCTGTTTATTTGATTTTATCATTATTGAGGATGGTTGGCAAGCAAGCATTGCTTAACATACTTTAACGTTCCTAACAAATCACTGCCTGGAGCTACTATCTGCTTATAAGCTATAGGATAAACCTGCCCACTCGCTACTGCCGGTAAATGCTTATACAGAGGATTATGCAGTTGTGCTAGCGCTGCTTGTTTCTGCTGCTCCCCGCCATGATAGACAACAAAGATTTTAGCAGCCTGCATTTCCATCAGTTCTTCCTGACTGATAAAGGGAGCACTGTAACTCGCTAACGAACACCCATAATGACGAATTATATCTCCGCATAAAAGGTCATTACCAAAGACTTCTATATTACCATTGAGAAATTCTACAAAAAGAACCTTTTGTGCCGGTATTTTCTCAGCAGCCTGCAATTCTGAATCAATCTTTTGGATTATATCCTGCGCCTGCTGCTGCCTTCCTAGTGCAAGTCCCATATTGCTGATAAACCTTTTCTCACTGGCAATTGTACAGGCAGGGAATCTTCCCTTCGCCGGCACGGGGCCTGACGCATCCTGAATGTATGCTGGTATTCCCTTAGCTATCCAACTTGACGTATCACCTAATTGATTATCTGCAAAATACCTGCGCCACCCAAGAATAAAATCCGGTTGTAGTGCTACAGCAGCCTCCAGCTGCAGAGGCTGCGTATAAATTCTAGCATTTGGCAAAAGAGCTTGCAGACGTCCTTTATCTTCAGCTTCCGTCAGAACAGCTGCTGTAATTTTATCACCAGCACCCAAAGCCACTAAGGTTTCAACTCCACTATTACCGCACACTAAAATACGTTGTGGTACTTGTTTAAATATAACCTTCTGTTCATCTCCAAAAAAATTATAATTGTTTACACTAATATTTTGCCAGTCACTACTTTTATCTTGCTGAGGTCCGCAAGCTACGCATCCGAAGCAGCATAGCAACAAACAAAAACACCAGAATAATTTCTTCATAAGCTTAGAAATTATAATTCAATCCTACCAGGAATGTTCTTCCTTGTGTATAATACAAACCATCGGGATCAGTCAAATCTCTACGATTAAAGATATTATTAATATCCAGTGTCAATGTTGCGTTAGCAAAAACCTCATGCCCAACATGCAGATTAGAAAGCAGAATCGGCTTTACATCTGTCTGCTTGCTATTGTTTACACGACCACCCATATAGCTCAGATTCAAAGATGCATCAGTCTTATCGTGCTGATAATCAATTGATGTCATCACCTGATACTTGCCCAATACATCTTTCCAAGGTGCTGTATTTGTGGTTTTGTTTTGCGGTTTGCTATAAATACCGCCAACAGTCCAAGTAAGATTTTCATCAAGCTGATTGGTGTAGCTTAATTCTATACCAGTATTTTTATATTTGGCAGCATTGTAGGACTGAGAAAGACCATTAACCTTTCTGCTTGTAATCTGATCATCTAAGTCAATATGGAAAACTGCAGCCTTAAACTGCTCTTTACCATTATCATGCTTATAACCAGCCTCATAATTCCAACCATATTCTGGTTTCAAATCCGGATTAGACGCAATCATGCCACTAGAATAATATAATTGTCTAAACGTCGGCATTCTAAATGAACGACCTGCGTTAGCATACAAAGAATTTTCACTATCTAACTTCGTAAGTACCTGTAACTGTGGCAGAAAAGCATCATAGTTACCTGCATCACTGCGAACTAAGTCCTCGCGCATACTAAGAACCAAGTTAGTAGCATCACTAAGCTTACGGTCATATTGACCATACAGAGAATACCCATTAAGTGCAAATGTACCGAAGCAAGCATAATCCTTCAAATTGTTAGTCGGATATTTGAATTTTTGGTTTTCATTAATATAAAGCTCACGTTTGGTATTAACGCCGACCAGAATCTTGTCATCTTCATTCTCCCAAACTTTTTTTACATCAGCACCATAATGTTTATGATTGCTGCGTTCCCATTCTAAAACATTCGGAGTTACAGCCCAATAATCCGGATTACGAATACTGCGTTCATTATAATAAGCAGTTGCCTCTAAGCCTTTTTTATCATCAAAATGCATTTGTGCAAAATGTTCACGATCATCATACATAAAATGCTGTACAATTTCTTCATTTGCACTCAGATAATCCATTGTATATTTCTTTTTATTGAACATATAATTAAACTGCAAATTATCATCAAATTTGTAGCTCACACCGATATGATCTTTTTTGCTATCCCCATATCCCATATAATAAGGAATATTGGTCCCAAATACATTCTTAGTACCTATCTTTTCAGATAAAATGCCTGTTTCACCCATTTCGTTACGGCCAAATGATACACCTAACTTACCTGCACCAATATTAGCAGAGTAATCACGTTGCCCTTTATTTCCTACTGCAACATGTACACTATTTTTATAGCTATCTTTTGTAATAACATTAATTACACCGCCATAAGCTTCACTGCCATACAAAACAGCTCCGCCACCCTTAACTACTTCAACTTTTTCTACAGTATCCAGATTCATCATATCCAGATGGCTCGCATTATTAAAGCTTGCAGGCACGCCATTAATGAGGACAAGAGTTCCTCCCTTTACGCCACGCAGGCTCAACGTACTATTTCCTGTAATCCAGCTTTGGTCATGAGGGCCCATCTGCGTAAAATATACGCCCGCCTTATACTTCAGTGCGTTAGCAACATCGCTTGCGCCAGTTTTCTTCAATTCCTCACCAGAATAAACAGTTACATCAGCAGGGGTTTCCAAATTAGATTTTTCGTAACCCAAAGCAGTAACATTCATACCAGGCAAGCTGTATTCCTGCAAAGCTTCTGTTTGTGCTGCTGCATTTCCAGTTGCCAATATACTTAATCCCAGCAACAAATGTAGGGGAATATTTTTTTTCATCATAGTTCACTCGCTCCTTTACTAAATCATACTCAAAAAACTAATGCAAATCATTACGATAAAGATTATATAATCACTTGCTTTAAAGTGCAATGATTAACAATAAATTCTTAGACTCTTTTTTTCGAAAATAAAAACCTACTCAAAGCGTTATTCTAAGCCGGTTTTTTTATTCAACTCATAAGTAGAATATAGCGAGAAATCTAAATTACATCTAACTATATTCTACTTACGTTTAGATTTATTTCAAGTAAAATAACGACACCAATCTGACCTCCTTAGTCCGTGCTGCATATCCTAAAGCTCTATCAGTAAAGCCTCGTCTCGAAAAAACAATATAATAATTACTGCGTCCTGTTTTGTCAGCATATTCGTCTTGTAGCTGTTTTATTAACGGAACATCAACCTTACTTTTTTCCCATACGCATTGCATAAAGCCAGCACTATTTTTATCATAAGCAATCAAGCGTATTTGTTCTACTGCGCAATTATCTTTTGGCCAAAAATAACCAAATTGCATAAATTTATGAAAATCGCCACGTTCACGCAACGTATAACAATACTGTCGACATATTTCTAAAAAAAGCACCTTTGCGTAATCGTCTAAAGCCGTTAATACCTTCGTACGTAATAAATAGTTTCCGCATCCCATAGCTATACTACTTAAAAATGGATAAACAAAGCGATACCAAAAAGTCAGCATGGTGTCAGCTAATATATAGCACGTCGTTTTTTGCTGCTTACCAAGCTTTGCTTCTACAAGCGGTACAAGCTTTTTCAGTAATCCTTTTTCAACCAGTACGCCAACATACTTCGAAGTCTTATTATCAGGCATGCCTACCGCTTCCGCTATTTCCTTCATATGTATTGCGCCACAGGCAACTGAACATAATATTGCATGATAAATGTGCGGCTGACGAAAATGCAATGCTAGAATCTGTTCGGCAACATGCAGTAACGAAGCTGTAGGACTAAAGAATAAATTATACAGGTTATCCTTAAAGCTTAACGTACTGTCTATAAGCTGCAAATAGGCTGGTTTTCCTCCAGTTACTCCATAAAGCAATACTTTTTCTTCATTGCTAAATGGAATTAAGCAAGGCAAAACATCTTCATAATTTAATGACTGCAAAAATATTTTAGATAGCGGCAATTTGCTTTTTCCTAATAAATGTAATACATAATCACATTCTCTGCCGCTAAATACCAGCAAAAGTCTTAATTTTTCTGCCTCAGTCTGCAGGCATGCAATTATTTCAGGCAACAGCTCACTAAAACTGTTTTCCAGTTCCTGCACATCGTCTATCAATAATACTATCTTTTCTCCCTTAGCCTTTTTATAAATTAACTTAAGTATATCCTGCCAATAGGCACTGCTGCATTGAACAATGCCTTGCGCTGACAGCTCTGTGTAAAAAGCTGCCTTATTAGCATTATTAGTACTTGCGCGTACACAAAAATACGCTTTATGCTTGCGTCTGGCAAATTCTTGCAACAATGCCGTTTTTCCAATACCGGCATCGCCAGTCAGGCATACACAGTTCAACTCATTACTGTTATAAAGTTTTTCTAATGTAGCAAGTTCCTTTTTTCGCCCTATAAACATAAAATGCACCAACTCTACTCATAAGTTGCTTATATTATAACATTAAGCGGCTCAATCGTAAATTGGTGCATTATACAACTTTTTCTTATTTTTCCTGCAGCTTGGCAACAGTTTCCTCCGGCATCTGCATAGCCTCAGCAACATCAGCTACACTCATGCCCTTGGCCAGCAGGCGTTTGGCAATAGCTTCATTCATGCTTCCCTGCTCCTGCAGCTCATGGAGATAGCTGGCGCGAATTGCCATCGCATCCTTTTCAACAGCAACCTTGTCACCGGCAACCTGTTGAGCAATTTCATGACAGATTTCATCCTTCAGCTTTTGGTAATGACCATCGAGAATGCGGGTATCCTCAGGCGTGTGATTAACATAGCTGGCACGAATTGCCATTTCATCATTCTCATTAGCACTTTTATTGTGCAAAAGATACGCACCAAGCTCATGCAAAACTTCATCCTTTAAAAATTGATAATGAGTATCTATAATATTATAATCATCCAGATTATGATTTACAAAGCTGGACCTTATCGGCATTTCTGCATTTTCTGTATCCAGCTTACTGCCAAGCAGGCTCTCAACTATCCCTTTACGAATCTTGTTTTTCACTTCTTGTTGATTTTTGTTAAACTCTTCAGCCATAATATAAGCCTCCTTTTAACGTCAGCAGCTGTCAGCACTGCTTGTCTGATTACAACATGATAAGCACAAAACAACTAAGTGTAAATCTCAATTAATTGCTTTTTTCATTCGCTATTTTATCACTATTCCTAATTGATTGCAAGAAAACTTAGGAATATATCTTTGTTATTTATACGACAAAAAGCTGCAGACAGAACTTCTGCCCACAGCTTAAAGTTACCCTATTAAAATTATTTCACCCGCGAATTGATTACGTCAATGACAACAGTACCATACAGGCCTTTTGCATCATAGAACTTGATTTTCCCCTGCTGTACATGGCGCTGCTTCAGCTGCTCCGGTGAAAAATACAGCTCAGCGCTCAATCCCATCTGTCCCTTGTACTGCCTAATCATTTCATCAGGCGCCAGCTTGCGCCACAAGCCTTTCTTGCTGCTGCGCGACAGCAGCATCTGCAGGCCTTCGCCCTCGCAGCGCAGCTGCGCTTGCTTATCCTCCGGCAGCAAGCGTAAATACAATGTATAGATATTTGGCTGCAGCAAATATTTCAGCTCGCCCTCCTTGCCCAGGTCTATTTGGCAATGCACCTCCTGCCCCCGTGCCAGCTTAGCACGGAAATAGTGCTTGTCATAGTTATTTTCACTGCGGAAAAATACCAAGCCTACCATTACAGCCGCCATTAGCACAAAGGCCAGTACACGCTTCAACAATTCTTTATTCATGCTGCACCACCCCGCCATGATAACGTTTGTAAATTGCCTTGCCTGCCAAAAGCAGTAAAGCAACTATTCCCGGCGCGCAATTCAAGCTGCAGCTGCCGCAAATCCCTGTACATCCTGCCCCCTGCGTAGTAATGCCACTGACAGGAATTCCCATTGCCGCAATAAAATTTATCAGCTTATTTTTCATACGCGTTTCCTCCCGTAGCTGATAGCCTGTACCGGGCAAGCATGCTGACATACGCCGCAGCAGATACAGTTATGCTGGTTAATCTGCGCTTTGCCTTCAGCAAGCTCAGCGGATTCCATCGGACACTTCTTTTCGCACAAACCACAACCTATGCATTGGCTTTTATCAACACGCATGCGCATTACAAACGGTAGCCTGCAGCCTATGGCATGCATCAGTCCCTGTGCCGCTCCCACCGGGCACAAAAAATTACAGAAGCCGCGACCACCTTTAGTAAAGATGCCAAAGACAAGTACCCACATAATTGTTGTCAGCAGCAGACTTGAGGTCAGTGAAATAAAATAACCTCGTGTATAATAGTTAGCCAATAAATCAAACAAAAAGAAGTTGCAATATGAGCAAGCCAGAATACCGCCGAAAAATGGCACCAGGCAAAAGCCTGCCAGCATTCCGTAACGGATAGGCGCAATTTCTGTATAACGATGCCAGCTTATTTGAAATTTGGACGGCACCAGCTTCGACAGATATTCGGTAAACGCTCCTGCCGGGCACAGCCTGCCGCAAAAAACAGGCCCCAGGAAGAACGCTGTTGCCAATAGCAGCAGTGTACTCAGCATGCTTATCGGTGTCAGCCGCCAGATTATTCCGTCCAACACATGCTCTATCGGTATACGAAAACAAAGTCCGTGAATACTCTGCGGTTGCCAGCTGCCGTAAAGCAGATAGAACAGACAGCGCTGAAAGAGCGCCACCGGCGCATAAAAGAGTATAAAGCCAAGAGCGTAGCCGGTTAAACGTTTAAGGTTATATAACATAGGCAATCACCTCGATAACAAATAGGGATAGGGTAATTCAAACACCCTATCCCTATTTTAAGCTATTGAAAAACGTTAAGCAAGTAATTAGAAGTCAAAGTCGACGCCTAAGATCCAGCTTCTGCCACCCGCTTTGTACCATTGCCAGTAATCGCGATCGAAAATATTATTAACAGCAAAGCTAAGTGTAGCATTTTTCATAAATTTGTAATTTATGCCAGCATCAGCAGTGAAGAATGCATCATCTGAATATAACTTACCAGAAAGCTGACCATCATAAGTTCTACTACTTACATACTGACCATCAATGTATGCACTAACATCACCATAGTTGTACTTTAAGCCAGCTTTTAAAATTTGTTTAGGAATCGAATATAACTTTGCTCCGGTAGTATCATCCGTTGCATTTTGCAATGTCAAATTTGCAAACGTACTAAATTTATCATCCATTTTATAGTCAAGCATTAATTCAATACCTTGACGTTTTACACTGCTAAGATTCATATACTGCTTCTTGCCACTATCAAGATAATCATAATCAATTAAGTCTTTGGATTTTGCTTGATAAATACTTAAGCTGCTATAAAGCTTCGGGCTAAACTGTTTCTTTAAGCCTACTTCTACAGTATCTGTAGTTTCTGGTTTCAAATTAGGATTAGCTTCAAAGGAGCTATTGCTTCTGTATAATTGATAAAGCGTTGGTGGATTAAAAGAGTGTCCGTAAGAAGCGTAATAAGTTGTGTCATCATCAGGCATATATCTAAAAGCAACTTTAGGACTCAATTCTGTATATTTCTCTGTTGGTCTTTCGATATTGTCTTTACCATGTTCATTATAATATCCATCTTTCTTTTGATAATAGTCAACACGCAATCCCAAATCCAAAGAATAAACATCGCTCAACTTGATTGCATCTTGAACAAATACTGCTCCAACTAAATTAGTTCCGCCCATTGTATAGTACAAATAGTTGGCGCTATCTTTGTCTCCCCAATGTTCCAAATAACTCTGTGAATAATCCATAGAGCCCTTTTCAATGTCAAAACCAACTACAATATTATTTTTGCTTCCTTCCCACACTTTTTGGAAATCTGCCTTATAGGTTTTGTTAGGATAATTTGTATCATACCCTCCACCTTGACCAGCAAGGTCATCACCTGTAGCATAGCCAAAATCTTTAACATTTGTAACACCAAGTTTGAAATCAATCTTATTAGCGGTATCTTTATACGCCAAAGCATGTCTGTCCGTAGTACGACGTCCATCATAATCGGTAAAATCATACTCATTGAAATCTAAATATTTGCCATTAGGTAAAAGTACACTGCCTTCAAACATTTTATTACCTTGAGAATCCTTAATAAATGTCTCAGGATCTGTAGCAAAATACTTGTACTTGTCATGCGTATATCTATAAGTCAAAGATTGTGCATCATTAAATTTGTATTGTAACTTAAAATTATATGTATCATCTTCACTTCTGCCACCACCAGGGTTACCCAAAATATACATATCTCTGCCATTGCTGTGTTGATTTAATATAGCGCCAGTACCAATTTTATCAGGATTACCTGGTTTGTCTTTCGCCTTATAAGCATATTTATAAATCAGTTTTTTATAATGACCATCAGTCTCTTTATTCTCATACCCAAGTCCCATAGACCACTTATCTGAAAGCTTTTTACTTAAGTTAATTCCCTGCTTTTTAGTCTTATCAGAACCATATTTAGCATAAGCATGTACGTGATCTTTATCCGGGCTCTTACCAATGATATTAATTACACCACCAACAGCATGACCACCATAAAGAGATGAAGCAGCTCCTTGCAATACTTCAATCTTTTTTACATCATCAATAGCAATTACGCTCCAATCGGCTTTGCCATTAAAACCATCATTAAGCGGCATGCCATCATATCAGCTTCGCCAAAGCCACGCATTTGAATACCATTTGCTGTATCGGACATGCCTCCGGGCCTGCCGTCATAAATACCAGCTACCTCTTTTAATGCGTCGGTGATGGTCAAAATATTCTTCTTTTTTATATCATCCGCAGTAATAACACTGACAACAGAAGCAACCTTAATATTGCTTTCTTCTGTTCTAGTAGCAGTAACAACCATTTCATCTAATTGATAATCACCAATTTCTTCTGCAAATACCGTTGTTCCTCCTATGAACAAATTACCACAAATCAATGCGCTCATCAATAAACCTTTACTAGCCAGTTTTTTCACAGATATACCTCCATTCACTCATCACAAAAAACATCAACAAAGTGCATATTAAACACTAAGAATTATTTGGATTAAGTCTTAATATGCATTTTCTCTTTTCTATGTTATAATACTATGTATAGTAGCTAGACAGTCAAGGGGGAAATGCTAAAAATGTCAAAAAATCTACAAAATTACTTTACGACCGGTGAATTATCACAGCTTTGCAAAATTCCCCGCAAGACACTGCTTTACTATGACAAACTGGGATTGATTACCCCAGAACTTGTCGATGAAAACGGTTACCGCTATTACAAGCGCAGTCAGCTGTTTTTGCTGCAGCTGATTCTTACGCTGCGCCAGCTTGAGGTACCGATTGCACGCATCAAGGATTATCTTGCCAACCGCTCGCCGCAAAACTATCGTGATTTATTTAATGAGCGCATAGATTTCTTCACACAGGAAATCGCTCGTCTGCAAGCCATGAAAACAGAACTGCAGAGCGAATTAGGCAAGCTCGACCATATTGCGGACATTACTCTGGATAAAATTATGCTTGTCCATGATCAGGCACATTATCTTTATCTGAGCAATGCTACCGAAGAAAATGAATGCTTTAAAAAGCGTTCTTCGCATATCGCCAGAATGTTCACCCATCTGCAAAATGATACTGCCTTAACAACCAACGGCTTTGGTTATATTTACGATACGGAAATTTTGCAGGATTTCGAAAGCAAGCATCTGAAGCATTATTTTTATACGCTTCATGACAAGCTCCCTACACCGCATTGTTATCAAAAGCCAGCAGGTGATTATCTGACGCTTTATTTTCAAGGCGTCTACATGTTCAACAACAAAAAGTATCTGCAAATGCTGGCAGAATATTGCAAGGAGCATCAGCTCACACCGATATCACCACTCTATGTAACATCGTTGTGTGACTACTGGCTGACGGGAGATACCGATAAATATATTTACAAGCTGGAGCTGCAGATAAAATAGCATATCTAATGCACACAAAAACCCCGTGGCAGTCGCCACGGGGTGTTCTAATCAGCAAAGCACTTAGCAGGCTTTGCTCTTTTTTTATTTGTACAGCCTTAAGCTAAAATCAGCCTAAGGTTACGGCATCACTGTTCAGCATCGGAATAGGCTTGCCGTTTTTATTATTGCGGTACAGTCTGAGGCGCTCGATATCCGCCATTTCTACCGGCAACGCCAGTCCATACTGCTCGTTCAGTGCATTCAGCAAATCTACGGCCTTCATGCTGCCTGTCGGCGTAATTTTGCAGTCAAAGCTGAAGATTGTTTCTGTTTCGGTCTGCTCCGCAGTCAGTTGCGGAATGTAAAACTTAACGTCGATTTCTTTGAACTTCGCCTTAGTCTTAGGTGCTGCTTTTTTGAACAGCAGCTCCGGCGCAGCATTGAACTCTGCAACAGCAGCGCTCACGTCCCCGCTGTAGGGCAGCGTTACGCGATAGCTTGCACCTGCCGCCTGACTCATCAGGGCAGCGTGATGCGTATCAACAGCATCGGCAGCCAGCACGCGGATACCGCGCGGCAGAGCAGCATCAAGAGCCAACGCAGCCTTTTCTACCTCCATCGGCTCGGCAAGCTCGATTTCCACGAACTCTGTATAGCTTACAACACCTACACCCAGCGCAGAAGCCAGACTGAATTTCAAATGCGGATTAAAGCCTTCGGAATAAGCAGCAGGCAGCTTGGCACGACGGATTGCACGGCCGATGGTGCGCACATATTCCAAATGGGAGATAAAGCGGATGTCCTTATCCTTGGTAATTTGCATACGCAGTTTCATTATGCCTGTACCTCCCCATTGTTTTGATATGCTTCTTTATAGTCAACAATTTTTACGCCCAATGCCTGGCAAACGCCACAGCCGGTACAGCTTGCGCGACGGCAGTCGTGCGTAAGCTGCTGAGCATAAGCCTTACGCCATTCGTTCCACAGGAAGCGGCGGCTGACACCCGGAGAGATATGCTCCCACGGGAAGGCCTCCTGCTCACCGCGCTCGCGTGCAGCGTAAAAGTCTTTATCTAAACCTGCATCGCTGATAGCCTCCAGCCAACGCTCGTAGGAAAAGCAATCGCTCCAGCCGTCAAAACGTGCGCCCTTCTGCCATGCCAGCAGCAGCGCCTTGCCTACACGGCGGTCACCACGGGCAAAAACAGCCTCAATCGTACCGGTTTTGGCATCATGGTAGTTTAAGGTGATATTCTTATATTTTTTGATTTCATCCTTCAGCAGGAACTGCTTACGGCGAATTTCTTCCAAGTCATTCTGCGCAAACCATTGAAAAGCAGTGTACGGCTTAGGTACGAAGGACGAAGCACTTACGGTAACCTTGCAGCCACGCTTACCGGTAATCTGGAAATATTTATACTGTACCTTGCGTGCCAAATCGGCAATCGCCAGTACATCCTCATCAGTTTCATAGGGCAGGCCGATCATAAAGTACAGCTTAACACTGTTCCAGCCGGATTCAAATGCTGCACCGACAGCATTCATCAAATCCTCTTCCGTTACGCCCTTGTTGATAACATCACGCATCTTCTGGCTGCCTGCTTCCGGAGCAAAGGTCAGACCGCTCTTGCGCACTGCCTGTACTTCCTTAGCGATGGCAACACAGAAGCTGTCGATACGCAGAGAAGGCAGAGAAACGCTGACGCGTTCATCCTTAAACTCGCCAATCATCTTATGTACTAGCGGAGCCAGGCAGGAATAATCAGCGCTGGAAAGGGATACCAGGCTGATTTCGTTATAACCTGTGTTATCTACCAGCTTACGCGACAGGTCCATCAGCACCTCCGGCTTGCGCTCACGCACGGGGCGGTAAACCATGCCTGCATGGCAGAAACGACAGCCACGGCTGCAGCCACGGAAAACCTCCAGCATGATGCGGTCATGAACGATTTCACCGAAAGGAACAATCGGAGATGTCGGGAAATCTACGCTGTTCATATCCTCTATAACACGCTTTTGGATAACAGCAGGAATATCCTCGCGCAGCGGCTTAATTGCCTTAAAGGTGCCGTCCTCATTATATTCTGCATCATAGAAGGAAGGTACATAAATGCCCTTGATTTTTACCACACGCTGCAGAAATTCTTGTCTGCCGCCGGGTTTGCCTTCACGCTTCCACTCCTTGTAACAACGCATAACCTCAACTAAAACCTCTTCACCTTCACCGATAACAGCAAAATCGAAGAAATCAGCCAAAGGCTCCGGGTTGTACACACAGGGACCGCCTACAATAACAAAGGGGTCTGCATCAGTACGATCCTTAGCCAGCAACGGCACGCCACCCAAATCAAGCATATTTAAGATATTGGTATAGGAAAGCTCGTATTGCAAAGTAAAGCCTACAACATCACATTCGCTCAAAGCCTTTTTGGTTTCCAGAGTACAAAGTGCAATTTCACGATCACGCATCTTCGCCTCCAGGTCAATCCAGGGTGCGTAAACACGTTCTGCGGCAATACCGTTTTCCTTGTTCAGCAGATGGTATAAAATTTTAAAGCCAAGGTAACTCATACCTACTTCGTATACATCCGGGAAGGCCAGAGCAATAGTTGCCTCTACTTCTTCAGCAGGCTTAACAATGCTGGCGAACTCGCCGCCGGTGTAGCGCGCAGGCTTTTGCACGCTGCTTAAAATATCAATAGTTAAATCCTTTTTCAAATTCATTTTCTCCTCTATTTTTAATGATTGAAGGGTTTATCAAAAACAGTTTTCGTCAATATTTATCTGATATGATGCTTTAGCGTCGACCGCTCCCTCTAGTTTTTTATAAAAGGTTGACGAGAAAGTGTCAGAGGCGAAGCGACGGCGATGACGGCGTACTAAACGTACTCCTAGGAGTCGTTGCTAAGCATATGGCACTTTAGCGTCGATCGATTCCTATAATATTTTATAAAAAGGTTGATATCATCATCCTCAGAACTGTAAGTTCTGCTTCTTAACCTTAATATTCAACAAAATCGCCACCAGCATAAGGTTTGTAGACAGCGAGCTGACGCCATAGCTCAAGAACGGCAAAGGTACACCGGTTACAGGCATAATACCGGCAGTCATACCAATGTTGACCATAACATGGAACATAAACATGGACGTTACACCGGTTGCCAGAAGCATACCGAAGGTATCATCGGCATCAAGCGCAATCGCAATACCGCGCCAGATAATAATCATATACATGCTGATGATAAACACCGTTCCGATAAAGCCAAACTCTTCACCGGCAACAGCAAAAATAAAGTCCGTATGGTTTTCCGGCAAAAAGTTAAGCTGGCTCTGCGTTCCGGCCAGCCAGCCCTTGCCAAGGAAGCCGCCACTGCCGATAGCAATTTTGGACTGAATAACATGATAACCGCTGCCGAAAGGATCAAGCTCCGGATTCAGAAAAACGCGGATACGGTTCTTCTGATAATCCTTCAGAATCATCCAAAATGCCGGCAGCAAGGCCATAAAGGCCAGCCCCATGCGGAAGAACCATTTATACTTAAAGCCGCTGACGAAAATCATACCGATCAAAATAGCGATAAAGGTCAACGATGTTCCTAAGTCCGGCTGACGCATAACAAGTATAAACGGCACCAGAATATAAGCAAAAACAGGCAGGTAATCCTTAAATTCCTCCAGCCATTCAATACGCTTATCCATAAAGGTTGCTAAGCAGATAATGAGAAAGACCTTAGCAAATTCACTGGGCTGAAAGGACATAGATCCTATTTGAATCCAACGCTGTGCGCCTAATTGACTTTGTCCTACAAACATTACCGCTAAAAGCAGTATGATATTAATTATATACAGCTTGGTGGCATAATTTTTGAGAACACGGTAATCAAAAGCCAACGATACAGTAACAATAGCCAGGCCAAAGAGCATAAACATACTTTGGCGTTGCACATGCCAGGCCTTACCGGTGCTGACAGCAAAGGAATGGGTAGCACTGTCGATAAGTCCCAAGCCACAGCCCATAAGAATCAGCACAGCAGCAATCAGCCACCAGTCAAGATTTTTCAGGATACGTTTTAAATCCACAATGTACTCCTTCCTGCATTATTGGATGGTGTCCTTCTTCGGGGCAGCCTTATCAGGGCGGGGCATATAACCCCTTTCCTGGAAAAATTCTTCAAATGCTTTATAAACAATAGGACCTGCAGCAACAGAGCCAAAACCACCCTGTTCCACAATGCAGACTACAACAAGCTCGGGATCATCTACCGGTCCATAGGCTACAAACAAACCATGGTCACGTCCATGAGAGTTTTCGGCAGTACCGGTTTTACCGGCAATAGGCTTAGGCAGGCCGGCAAAGTAAGATGCCGTACCACCCTCCTGCGTAGTAGCACTCATGCCCATACGGATATAATCAATCGTCTGCTGCGATACATCGATATGCTTGCCTTCAGCGCGTTTGGGCTTTTCAAAAAGACTGCCGTCACTGTTTATAATACTGTCAACCAAATACGGCTGATACTTAGTACCGCCGTTAGCAACAATACTCAGCATAACAGAAAGCTGAATCGGTGTTGTCAGGTTGAAGCCCTGACCGATGGCAGCATTGAAGGTATCACCTAAGCGCCAGTCCTCATCCCAGATTTCACGCTTTACTTTTTTAGAGGCAACAAGACCCTTGCTTTCACCTTCCAGGTCAATGCCGGTTCGTTCGCCAAAGCCAAAGATATGCGCATATTTTTCAATATTATCAATACCGACGCGATAACCGAGCTCGTAAAAATAAACGTTATCACTCATCGCCAACGCTTTGATAAATGTCAGCCAGCCTAAAACCTCGCCGCCGGCGTTACCCATAGTAGGAACCATCGGATGGAAGCCACCGTCGAAAATAGGCTCGTCCAAGCCAACCTTTTTCAATTCGAAGGCAGCACTGCCGGTAACAATCTTAAAAGTTGAGCCCGGCGGATATTCACCGGTGATAACCTTGTTATTCATCGGGTAATTGGGATCATTATTAATGGAGTTCCAATTTTTAGAGGAAATACCATGTACAAACCAGTTGGGGTCATAACCAGGACGGCTGACCATCGCCCTTACCGCGCCATTGTGCGGGTCGATAGCTACTACCGCCGCTGCTCTCGCTCCGGGAGCAATACCGGAGCTTCGCAGAAAGGCAAGATGCTTATCGGTAAAAGCTTCCAGCTCCTTTTGCAGCTCGTAATCTATCGTCAGCTTCAGATTTTTGCCGGGAATAGGCTGCACGGAATCGTAATGCTTGACAACGTTGCCGGCAACGTCAACCTCCTCCATAAAGGCGCCATCCTCACCGCGCAGATATTTATCATAAGTCTTTTCCAGTCCGGCCTTACCGACAAGACTGCCCTGAGTAATATTCTTGAACAAGCCCTGCTCAATTTCATAGGAGCTTACCTCACCTACATAACCCAAAGCATGTACGGCAAGTTCATGATAAGGGTAATTGCGGATAGGCTGCACGGAAAGCATAACCTCCGGCATATAGCGGCGCTGTTCCTCTATTTTCGTTACCATCTGCTGATCAAGATTATTTTTCAGCATAATAGGTTCATAAAAATTTTCGCTTGCCTTAATTTTAGCGTTAATTTCTTCTACCGGCATCTGCAGCAAATTACTGAGGCGCTGCAGTGTTTCAGGTTTATAGCTGGACTGCTTTTGCAATACTACGGCATAACCGGGCAAATTGTTTACCAGCTCTTTGCCTTCGCTATCATAAATAATTCCACGGGGAGCAAGAATACGCGACTGGCGCAGCCTGTTGCCGTCAGATTGCTTGGCGTAGTAATCACCGCGCCACAGCTGCAAATAAACCATTCGTCCCAGCAGCACAGCAAATAATACCAGACACACAACCAGCAAAGTGTGCAATCTGGTTATCCGGTTTCTATCTTCCATAGGCTACGTCTGTCTCCTTTCCCGCTTCCTGTTTAATAAGATATATCTTCTTTTCTGATCCATTCATAAATCATCTTCATTATAACTACAACAGGCCATACCAACAGCGCATTGCCTATAATATAGCCCAGGGAATCCCACAAATATGCAAAAAAGATGCTCCAGCGTCCGCCAGTGCGCAAAAGTTCCAGCCACCAGTAAACAAAACGCAGGATAAAGGTAATTGTAGCAATAGCGCTCATATGATAAAGATAATTATCCTTAAATACCTTTTCCTTGGTCAGGCCTACTATATAACCTACACAGATACGACTGAAAATATGGAAGCCAAAAACACCCACCGTCATTGCATCCTGCAGCAGTCCGATGATACCACCGGCTACTGCGCCCGCTTTTTCACCGCGCAGCATTGCATAAGCATATACCGCTAAAAGCAGCAAATCACAGGAAAGCCAGCCCGTATAGTACACAGACATCGAACCCTGCAGCAGCATTAAGAACAGAAACAGGACGGGCCAAATCAGTCTCCTCATTTTGCCTGTCCTCCCTGTAATACGATTTTCGCTTCCGGCGTAAAGCCAACAATAACCAATACTTGCTCCACATCTGCAATATCAGCAGTAGGCGCGATATCTGCTTCCTGCAGCAGACCGACACTATCCATATGAGTAGCAGTAACCTTACCGATAAGAATATCAGCAGGATGAGTGCCGCTGTAACCGCTGGTAACAATGATATCGCCCTCACGCAGGCTTGCTTCGCGGTAAATATGCTCCAACAGCAATTTATCCTTGCCGCTGACACCGCCGGCTACACCGACAGCACGTGAATCAGCGCGCAACACCCTCGCACCTACACGACAGCGCGGAGAGGTGAGCAAAAGCACACGGGCATAATCATCATATACCTCGTCAACCACGCCTACCAGGCCGCCGTTTACAACAGCCATATCAGGTGCCAGGCCTCTGTCCTTACCTGCAGCAATATATATACAGTCACGTAAATCGCCGAAGCTGCGGGCAATTACCTTTGCTGCTACAACCTTCTGCGATTTGTGCTGCTCCTTATACTCCAGCAAGCCTCTCAGCTGTTTGTTTTCGGCATACATCGAAGCCATCTGGATATTGGCATTACGCAGCTCAATATTTTCTTGTTTCAGCTTTGCATTTTCGCTCTGCATTTCTGTCAATGCCTTCCAATAGCCACGCACGCCATCGCCGGCATTGCCTAACCCGGTCAGCATACTTTCTACCGGCAGCACTACTGCTGCCACCGCTCTATTGACCAAAGGAAAACGGCTTCTGCCTGCTACGGCCATCGCCAGCATGGAAAACAGGACCAGAACAAACAGAGCTACCAACATAACCTTCTTATTCATGCTGCATTCCTACTTATTTAGAGGTCATAAAGCCTTTGCGGTAAATATCAATATTTTCTACAGCAATACCGGTGCCGAGAGCAACACAGTTCAAAGCTTCATCAGATACGAATACCGGCATACCGGTTTCCTGAGAAATCAGTCTGTCCAGATTGCGCAGCATGGAGCTGCCACCGGTCATAACAATACCACGGTCCATAATATCAGCGGACAGTTCAGGCGGTGTACGCTCCAAGGTGTTACGAACAGCATCCACAATCATGCTTACAGGCTCGTTAACTGCTTCGCATACATGGTTGGCATTAACCTCAATGCTCTTAGGCAAACCGCTGAGCAAATCGCGGCCACGGACCTCCATAACAGCAGGTTCATCAACCTTCATTGCGGTACCGATTTCAATTTTAATATTTTCTGCTGTACGCTCGCCGATAAACATATTAAAGGCTTTGCGGATATAACGCACAATAGCACTGTCAATAGCATCGCCGCCGCAGCGTACGCTCTTGCTGACAACAATGCCGCCCAGAGAAATTACGGCAACCTCGCAGGTACCGCCGCCGATATCTACAACCATGCTGCCGGTTGCTTCCTGTACTGGCAGGCCGGCACCGATTGCAGCAGCCATCGGTTCTTCAATCAGATAAGCCTCACGCGCACCTGCTTCAATAGTAGCATCAACAACGGCACGCTTTTCTACTTCCGTAACACCGGAAGGAACGCCAACCAGGATACGCGGACGTACAAAGGTACGGTTGCCCATAGCCTGCTTAATAAAATACTTCAGCATAGACTGAGTAATTTCATAGTCGGCAATAACGCCATCCTTCATAGGACGGATAGCGATAATGTTACCGGGAGTACGGCCAATCATTCTCTTGGCCTCCGCACCGATTGCCAGTACCTCGTTAGTATCCTTTTCAACAGCTACTACAGACGGCTCGCGGATAATAATACCCTTATCCTTGCAATGCACCAGCGTATTCGCAGTGCCCAAATCTATACCCATGTCATCCGACATATTGTTAAAAATACTGATATTAGGGAAAGTAAACTTCATTTCCGACTATCCTCCTAAACTTCTAATGCTCCATCTTCCTGAAAGCTGTAATAAGCACCGTCCCCGATAATCAGATGGTCCAAAAGCGGAATTCCCAGCGTTTGTCCTGCCGCCAGCAAAACAGCTGTCAGCTGCCTGTCCTCAATGCTTGGCATCGGATCACCCGAAGGATGATTATGTGCCACACAGATAGAGGCTGCATGCTGCAGAATCGCCGGCAGGAATACCTCACGCGGATGCACCACCGAGTTGGTCAGCGAACCCTCTGATACCAGCTCTGTGCCTATTACTTTATTCTTACTGTTCAACAAAATTACTAAAAATTGTTCCTTTGTGGCATAACGCAGGCGTGGCATTAAAAACGCCGCACCATCCTGCGGACAGCCAAAATGGATTTTATCCAAAGGGCGGGCCGACGCAATACGTCTGCCTATTTCCAGAGCTGCCAAAACAGTTGCTGCCTTAGCCTGCCCCATACCCTTGATTTGCATAAGCTCATTTAAGTCCCTCACTCCCGCCAGACGCCTGTACAGACCTCCGTCAGCCGTGAGCTCCTTAGCAATCTCCAACGCTGATTTTTGCGCAGTGCCTGTGCGCAACAATATTGCCAGCAGCTCCGCATCAGTCAGCGCCTCCACCCCACGCAGAAAAAGTTTTTCCCGTGGTCTGTCCTCTAAGGGAAGATTTTTAATACTTTCTGTGTTTGTTGTTTTGTCGATACTACTAAAATCACTGCAAAAATCGCAGGTCCTGCTTACCGCAGGATTAGTCACTCTTCATAGCTCCTCATACTCCCAGTCTTTGCATCATTAAGTACAACAACGACAACGGCAGACCTACAACATTGTTATAGCAACCATTGATTTTTTCCACCAGGACAGCACCTCTGCCCTGAATGCCATATGCTCCGGCCTTGTCCATAGGCTCGCCTGTAGCAATATAAGCATCTATTTCTTCAGCAGTCAGCTGACGAAAGCTTACATCAGTAACGCACACCTCGGACATTTGCTGTCCCTTATAGCGCACAGCAACGCCTGTCATAACCTGATGTGTACGTCCGGACAAACGCTGCAGCATAGCCTTGGCAGCTGCTGCATCCTGTGGCTTGCCCAAAATAACATTATCGATTACTACGATTGTATCTGCAGCAATAACGGGAAGCTCATCTCCCATTTTTGCTGCTACGGCGGCGCATTTGCCTGCTGCATTATGCAAAGCAACCTCCTGCGCCTGGCTGGCAGTGCCGCTGCCTTCGGCAAAATCCGCAGGACAAACCAGCGGAGTAATGCCTATTTGCTGCAGCAGCGCTTGTCTGCGCGGAGAGGCTGATGCCAAAATAACCTTCATGCTTCAGCCTATTCCTTTTTACCCATATCAATAACAATCTTCGGCTGCTGGATTTCAAAAATAACAGCCTGCTTGCCTTCGCGTACCGCATCACGTTTAAAAATACGTGCATAGTTTACGGTTACTAAAAGCCACAAAACAATGCAGCCGGCAATAAACGGTAATTCATCCATATGGAAGAATGTAGCCATGCTGTGTCCGCAGGCAACACCTGCAAGAATGCCTGCCACCGGCAGTCCGTAAATAACCAGCTTAGCCTTGCGTTGGTCAAAGTCACGGTATTCCGCACCAACCACATCGCCGGCCTTGGCACCAACCGGGTTCCAGCAATCTATATATTTAGGCAGGCCAGTCAGTTCGCTTTCAGCCTTATCAACCTTTACCTCAGCGCGCTCGCCCTGCTTTTTAACAATAATACCTCTAATTTCTGCCATTGAAGCAAATCCTTCCTCTACCAAATAATTAGCTTAATAAGCGTGTACGAAAATATACCAATAGCCGAAGCCGAAAACTACGCCGTAAATTGCCAGAAAAACAAGCACGCCTTGCCAGCATACAGGATAACCGAAGTTAATATCCTCACCGAAAATACCACGGCGGTTAAAGAAGGTATATTTTTTACGTTTTCTGAACCAGGCCAATTTGTTATCGGGGCCAACCAGCTTGGCAATCAGATAAATGTAAATAAAAGAACCAAAAAATATTTGCATAACGCGGGCGCATACTACCACCGGTTCTACGTTAGCTATTGTTTCCATCTGTCAAAGCCTCCTATACCAAAACAATCATCAATTAAAGCTGAATAAATTTATCCGGCATTTCCTTACGCAATACACGGACAAACTCATCACTGGATTTAAACAGCAAACCCGCCAGCTTATTTTTCTTGCCTTCGGTAAACACCAGCAAGCGCTGCGGATTTTCATCAAGTGAATTATAGCGATGGATATAATGCTTAATCGCTGTTTTGCGGAAAAAGCTCTTTACATATTTATCGGTAAAGCTTTCTGTACGAGTCAGGTCAACAACATAACGGCGTTTAATAAAGCCTAAGCCGTGGCTGATTACCTCAAGCTTCATATCCTTGTAGAGTATCAGAGTATAGCCAAAAGCTACACGCCAAATCCACAGAGCTAAAAGCACGGTGTCCATACCCCAGCCTAACATATCAAAGCGTCTATGTTCCTGCAGCCAGGTCCATTCATGCCAATAAAGGCTCGCGATCATAAGCAAGGCAATCACTGCAAAGATTTTTCTTTGCGTACTTGTTCCAGATTCTTCACGATACAATTCTTCCAAAAGAGTTCCCTCCAGCTTCCTAAATTGTGCAATAGCAACAAAGCAATCTTATCCAATTAATTATATCAAATTTTACACTTAAAGCATATACCTCAGGCAATAAAAATCGGTGCAAAAATGTGAATTTTACCTGCATCCGACAGCTTTCCTGCAAAAGCAAAACACCGCTTCGCCGGCTTACGCCATTGAAGCGGGTTTTCGGTAAGTATTATGCTTTATTAAAACATAGCAGCTGATATTATGTCAGCCTCAAGCAACATCTGTCCCAACTGCGGTTTTTCATTGCTAACCATTCAGCAACATCTTTACATGTGAGCTTATTTGCGCACCTGACCGTTACCGTTAATCAGATACTTGGTACTCGTAAGCTCCGGCAGCGCCATAGGTCCGCGGGCATGCAGCTTTTGTGTGCTGATGCCGATTTCCGCACCGAAGCCGAATTCGTTGCCGTCGGTAAAACGGGTAGAAGCATTGACATAAACAGCAGCAGCATCCACAGTATATTGGAAAAGCTGTGCCGCCTGATAATTATTCGTAACAATACATTCGCTGTGACCGGTACCGTATTTGGCAATATGTGCCATGGCCTCCTCAATGCTGCCCACAATCTTGACGGAAAGACGCAAATCTCCGTATTCCGTAGACCAGTCTTCTTCCGTTGCCGGATGCACCTGACCGCTGTACTCTTGTACAGCCTCGTCACCGCGTATTTCTACGGCGGAGGAATTATACATCATCAGCATCATCGGCAAGAATTTATCCGCAATATCCTTATGCACCAGCAGTGTTTCCATCGCATTGCATACAGAAGGACGCTGCACCTTGGCATTGAAGGCAATTTTCATCGCCATCTCCACATCGGCATCCTTGTCAACATAGGTGTGACATACGCCCGCACCTGTTTCGATAACCGGCACGCTGGCATTACGCACCACAGCCTGAATCAGGCCAGCACCACCACGAGGAATCACAACATCAACCAGGCCGTTCATATGAATTAAATCCTGCACAGCCTGTCTGTCACTGGTATCAATAAACTGAATAGAGCCCGCAGGAATGCCTGCACCCTCCGCAGCCTGTGCCAAAATTGCAGCCACAGTCTTGTTGGACTCCATTGCCTCGCTGCCACCCTTAAGGATAACAGCATTGCCGGATTTCAAGCACAAACCTGCGGCATCTGCCGTAACGTTGGGACGCGCCTCGTAGATAATACCGATAACACCTAGGGGAACGCGAATTTTAGTAATATGCAGACCGTTAGGCAGAGTTTTGCCGTCAATAACATTACCAACAGGATCAGCCAGGCCTGCTACCTGACGCAAGCCGTCAGCCATACCGCTGATGCGCTCGGCAGTCAGCTTCAGGCGGTCCAGCATCGAGCTTTTCATGCCCTTGGCTGCAGCAGCAGTCATATCACGCTCATTCGCAGCCAAAATTTCAGCCTGCTGTGCCTCCAACGCAGCAGCCATCGCCAAAAGTGCCGCATTCTTAACTGCGGTAGAAGTAACGGCAAGCTTTGCAGCAGCCTGCTTTGCAGCCTGCGCCTTAGCCTGAACCAATTCATACGTTGCCATAATCCTCACCCTGCCTTATAAAATAACCAGGTCATCGCGATGGATAACCTCATCAAAATTTTTATGTCCCAGAATATTTGCAATCTCGCCGGAATTGCAGCCCTTAATCTGCTCCAGCTCAGCAGAAGAATAATGCACTAAACCACGTGCCAGCTCATGCGCATCCTTATCGATAACGCTCACCGTGCTGCCGGGCAAAAACTCTCCCTGCACGGCAAACACGCCTGCCGGCAGAATACTGCAGCCGCCGGCCTTGCGGATAGCCTTGGCGCAGCCGTCATCCACAACAATACTGCCGGCGATTTTGGCACCAAAGGCCAGCCAGCGCTTGCGGAACTGCAGACGGTTTTCACGACTCACGAACAAGGTTCCCAGCTCTTCGCCCTGCAGCACACGAGTAATGGCATTCTTTTCGGTACCGCTGGCAATCACCAGATGAATGCCGCTGCTCGTCGCAGCCTTGGCAGCCTGAATCTTGGTAGCCATGCCGCCTGTACCACGAGAAGAGCCGACACCGCCAGCACTTGCCTCAATCTCCGGAGTGATTTCCGCAACTTCGGGCACAATAACAGCGTCCGGATGCGTTTGCGGATTAGCGGTATACAGGCCGTCCACATCCGACAAAATGATAACAAGGTCAGCATCCACAATGCCTGCAACAAGAGCAGACATATTATCGTTATCGCCGATTTTCAGCTCGTCAAGTGCCACAACGTCATTTTCATTGACGATAGGGATAACACGCTGACGCATCAGCTCCATAAAGGTATTACGCGTATTGGTGTAACGATGGCGGTCAATGGCCTCTGTTTTGGTAATCAGCACCTGCGCCACAATCTGACCGTAATCGGCAAAGAATTTTTCGTAGGTGTGCATCAGAACGCCCTGACCTACGGCAGCAGCGGCCTGCTTGCCGGGAATAGTTTTGGGTTTTCCGGGCAAACCCATACGGTCCACACCCACAGCCACAGCACCGCTGGTAACAAGAATCATTTCCTTGCCCTGATTCTGTAAATCGCTGATTTCACGTGCCAGACGATCAATCTGACTAAAATTGCGCTTGCCGTTGGCATAGGTAATTGTACTCGTACCAACCTTGATGACAATACGCTTAGCCTTTTTTAAAGCCTCACGGCTTGTTTCATTGTTCAACATTTCCCCTCACCTGCAGTTCTATTTTTTTGTGCGTTATCCGCAATAAATCTCGTTCGCCAAGGGCGCAGAGAATCTACCAAATGCTAATGAAATTTACGATGGCGTACTCCCTAAGGACGCATAGAATGCATCAGATGCTAAATGAAGTCGACGACGACGTACTGCATTGTACGTCTAGGAGGCTTCATGACGCAGATGGTGCATTATCTGCGTCCTTATACGTCGAGGAATTTTCATGACGCTCGACGGTGCGTTATCCGCAGGATCAATCCTTGTAGTCAAAGACCATATCCCTAATACGCACACTCTGTCCTTCCTGTACGCCTTTTTCCTTCAGCGCCTCGTCAATACCAAGACGTTTCCAAATCAGCTGGAAGCGGTAAATTGCCTCGTCATTATCAAAGTTAGTCATAGCAACAAGACGCTCGATATTCTTGCCGCGAACCTCCCAGTCGGTATCATTGCCGACAACAATTTCGTAGCTGTCCGGATCAATCTCGTCAAAGCGTGCCAAGTCTTCCTCATCCTCTTCCGGAACATACTGCAGCAGTAGGTCGTAAGCCTTAAACATCAGCTCACGCAGGCCTTCGCCGGTAGCAGCACTAGCCTTGCAGATTTCGTAGCCTTTGGCTTCAACGTATTCCTTTAAGCGCTCAAAGTTTTCCTGAGCCTCCGGCAGGTCCATTTTATTGGCAACAACCAATTGCTTGCGGCGTGCCAGACGCTCGCTGTATTCTGCCAGCTCTGTATTGATTTTGTCAAAGTCCTCAATCGGATCACGGCCGTCAACGCCTGCTACATCAACAATATGCAGCAGTACCTTAGTACGCTCCACGTGACGCAGGAAGTCATGGCCAAGGCCTACACCCTCATGCGCACCTTCAATCAGGCCGGGGATATCCGCCAGCACAAAACTGCGCTCCTCGTCCAGACGTACCACGCCCAAAACCGGGGACAGGGTTGTAAAATGATAGGCAGCAATTTCGGGGCGGGCAGCGCTCACCTGCGCGATAATGCTGGATTTGCCTACGCTAGGATAGCCTACCAGACCAACGTCAGCCAACAGCTTCAGCTCCAGCTTCAGCCAACGGTTTTCACCGGGTTCGCCCTTTTCGGCAAAGGTCGGAGCACGGTTGGTGCTGGTAACATAGCAGGCATTGCCCTTACCGCCACGGCCGCCCTTAGCAGCCACATAGGTCTGACCATCCTCAACAAGGTCAGCCATAACAGCGCCGGTAGCATCATCGCGTACCAGAGTACCCATCGGCACCTTCACGAAAACGGTATCAGCACGCACACCGGTGCAGTTTTTGGTACCGCCCTGACCGCCGCGCTTAGCAACATATTTTCTCTTATAACGGAAGTCAATCAAGGTGTTAAGATTTTTGTCCGCAATCAAGACAACATCACCGCCGCGACCGCCGTTACCGCCGTTCGGGCCACCCTTTTCTACAAATTTTTCTCTGCGGAAGCTGCTCATGCCGTCACCGCCATCGCCTGCTTCTACGTAAATTCTCGCTCTGTCAATAAACATTTTGTTTTCTCCTATATCGTAAATTTAGCTATTGCTAGGTATATTTATCTATATTATAGCTTATCTTGCAGGGAAAGTGCAACGTGGTAACAATCAAATCCGTAGAAAAGCTTTGAGTTTGCGAAGATTTCACTTTCTATTGCTATAACGCAGATGGTGTATTAATTGTAGCCGCTATTAAAAAACGTGCCTGCAGCCTATAAAACCACAAGCACGTCTATAAAAGGAAAGGAGAATCTTATCGCTTACTCATGCAAAAATTTATCAACCGCATGTGCGGCGCCACGCCCTTCGGCAATTGCCCACACCACCAGGCTCTGCCCGCGACGCGCGTCACCGGCGGCAAATACACCGGGTACGCTGGTAGCATAGCTGCTGTCATCAGCTGCTATGCTGCCGTTAGGTGCCTTTGCCAGCTTGAATTCCTCGAACAACCGCTCTTCGCTGCCCACAAAGCCCATAGCCAGCAGCACCAGCTGTGCAGGCACAACATGTTCTGTACCGGGGATATCTGCCGGCACCATGCGTCCGTTTATCTGCTTCCATTCATTTTGACACAAGCGCAGACCGCTGACCTTACCATCCTCACCCAGGAATTCCTTGGTTGTAATGCAGAATTCACGCGGGTCCTGCTTAAATTTATGGATAGCCTCCTCCTGACCGTAATCCGTTTTAAAAATACGCGGAAACTGCGGCCAGGGATTATCTGCCGTGCGGCTGTGCGGCAGACAGGGATTGATTTCCAGCTGACGCACGCTGCGGCAGCCCTGACGGATAACGGTTGCCATGCAATCATTGCCGGTATCACCGCCGCCGATGATCACAACATCCTTATCCTTGGCATCAATAGCAAGTCTGTCCTCCAGATTGCTGTTCAACAGGCTCTTGGTTACGCTTTCCAGATAATCCTTAGCGAAATAAATACCTTCCAGCTCACGTCCGGCAACAGGCAAATCACGCGGAACTGTCGCACCGGTACACAGCACTACGGCATCATATTCCTCCATCAATGTGCTGGAAGCAAGCTTTACGCCAACCTCGCTGTTTAAGACAAAATTTACACCGGCGTCCTCCAGCAGCTTGACACGCCGCTCTACCAGCTTTTTGTCCAGCTTCATATTAGGAACACCGTACATCAGCAGACCGCCGGCACGGTCGGCACGCTCGTAAACAGTAACGCTGTGACCGGCCTTGTTCAGCTCATCGGCACAGGCAAGACCGGCAGGTCCGCTGCCGATAACAGCAACCTTTTTGCCGCTGCGCTTAGCAGGCTTATTAGGTTTTACCAATCCATGCTCGAAGGCGTTTTCAATGACATATTGCTCAATGTTGCGAATGGTAACAGGATTGTTCACCAGACCTGCATTGCAGGCACCTTCGCAGGGAGCAGGGCAGACATGAGATGTAAATTCCGGGAAATTATTGGTTTTATTCAGACGGGCATAGGCATAATCATCCATCCCATGATAAACAAGATCATTAAATTCCGGCATCAGATTGTGCAGCGGACAGCCTGAAACCATGCGGTTAATCATCACACCGCTGTGGCAAAAGGGAACGCCGCAATCCATACAGCGCGCTGCCTGGCAGCGCAGTGCTTCCTTGTGCGGCAGGCTGCTCGTCTTAATTTCCTGCCAATCCTTAATTCTTTCTTCGGGGGCACGCAAAGCAAGCTCCGCACGCTTATAATCCATAAATCCGGTAGGCTTACCCATTATGCCTTCACCTCCTCAAATACCTTCAGGGTGGCAGCGTCCGCGCTCATCCCCTGCTGCAGATACTCATTAAGCTTCTGCGTAACAATCTTATATTCTTTAGGAATAACCTTGACAAATTTATCCTGATATTCATCCCAGTTATCCAATATCTCTAAAGCCAGCTTACTGCCGGTATGCTCTGCATGCTGCAGCAGCATTTTCTTTACCGTCAGGCTGTCGCCGATTTCTTCCAGCTTTTCCAACAGCACGATTTCTTTATTGCAGTAGGTAGCAAAATCCCCCTGCATATCCAGAACATAGGCCGTACCGCCGCTCATGCCGGCGGCAAAATTGCGTCCTGTACGTCCCAAAATAACTACCGTGCCGCCTGTCATATATTCACAGCCATGGTCACCAACACCCTCAACAACAGCGTTCACGCCGCTGTTACGGATGCAGAAGCGTTCACCGGCAGTGCCGCTGATATACGCTTCGCCGCTAGTTGCACCATAAAAGGCAACGTTGCCGATAATAACATTTTCATGCGGATTAAAACGTGCATCGCTGTCCGGATAGATAATCAGCTTGCCGCCGGAAA
>ERZ1026854.309-NODE-309-length-35265-cov-6.031298_pt1 | contig 35265 bp, 33 predicted proteins | sample MGYA00380157_ERZ1026854 | MGnify/ENA primary metagenome ERZ1026854 (study PRJEB33269, sample SAMEA4719793) | human gut metagenome | biome: human-associated habitat; feature: organic feature; material: feces | place: Cameroon | collected 2013-10 ... | reverse complement strand
AAAAACAATAAGCGTTATTCTCTTCTTCATACATTCTCCATTAAACAACTTGCGATTGTTTATTTGTCTTATTATAGCACATGTAAGCTCATTCACAAAAAAGGAACTGATTTTACTCAATTCCTTTCATGTTGCCAAAACCTACATAATTCAATTTTCTTTTTTCGGCGGAACCGCTATCTTAAACCTGCGGTTTTTCGCCAGGTAATACCCAGTACTTAGTGGCGAGCCACCACTAACTGGGCAATGGTTGCACCCTTGACCTGCTAAGGGGCTTCGCACCCCTTTTTTATTCAATTCCTATCAAATTCATGAACTCTGAATCAAATTCCTTCATACGATTTTCCTGATTAAAAAAATGAAGTCCCCATATCTTATAGTCGTTATCATCTACGTAAACGGTAGTGGGGACAGCTTCTGTTTTCAACTGAAGCAGAAATTTTTCTTTCCAAGCGTCTTTGGCTAAAAGCTGTGAACCTTTCGGTTCTATAAAAACCTGAAGTTGCTCGAAACCATCTGTTTTATCACTTTGTAAAAAGAGAACATAATCCGGTTCAAAACGTTCTCCATCTTCAAACGAATAGATGTGAAATTCTCGTTCATTTCTAACCAGATAGATGCGATCATACACCTTTCTTTACTCAGTAACATATCTGCGGAAGTAAGCAACAAATGCCTTCCATCCCTTATAAATCAAGCATTTACGCCACTTTCCGGCTCTTACTTCTCATGACGAACGCCTAGCGTTCGTCTACAACCTGAAAAATGAAGAACTTCAAATAATAACTCTCCGGCACATTTGCAGAATTCGCCCAGAGAATCGGATGATCCGGTGCCTGTGTTCTGAATTCCACCTGGCGGAGTCTCTTGTGTGCTGCCTTTGCAGCTTCTTTTACCGTCTTTGCTAAAAGTTCCTGTGTCATAAAATGCGAACAGGAGCAGGTCGCAAGATAACCGCCGTCTTTTACCAGTTTTAAACCTTTCATGTTGATCTCACGGTAACCTTTGATTGCGTTTTTTGTCGCCTGACGCGACTTTGTAAATGCCGGTGGATCTAAGATGACAACGTCATACTGCTCGCCGCTTTGTGCTAACTTCGGCAGCTCATCGAGCACATTTGCACAGCGGAAATGAACCGTATCTTCCAGTCCGTTTCTGCGTGCATTTTCATTCGCCTGCTGCACAGCATACTCGGAAATGTCAAGTCCTGTGACATCCACAGCCCCTGCAATTCCTGCATTTAAGGCAAATGTTCCCATGTGGGTAAAGCAGTCTAACACCTTTTTCCCCTTGCAGATCCGCTGCATTGCAAGACGGTTGTATTTCTGATCTAAGAAAAATCCGGTTTTCTGTCCGTTTACGACATCGACAAGATAACGGACTCCATTTTCCGTGATCTCAACGTTGGTATCAAATTCCTCCCCGATAAATCCTTTTACCTTCGGAAGTCCCTCTTTGGTGCGCTCATTGGCATCGCTTCTCTCGTAGACGCCACGCACTCTGATGCCGTCTTTTGCAAGTTCTTCTTTTAACAAAGAGACAATCGTCTCCTTAAACTGCTCCATGCCAAGAGCTAAACATTCCACCACGAGCACATCCTCATATTTATCGATGACAAGTCCCGGCAAAAAGTCTGCCTCCCCGAAGATTACACGGCAGGATGATGTGTCGACCGTCGTTTTGCGGTATTCCCATGCATTTTTTACGCGCATCTGTAAAAATGTGCGGTCGATCTCCTGATCCACATGTCTTGTCAGCATACGGATGCGGATTTTTGAATTGGTATTGATAAAACCTTTTCCCATCGGATAGCCGTCAAAGTCGTGCACGACCACGACCTCTCCGTTTTCAAAACTTCCCATGACCGTATCGATCTCGTTATCAAAAATCCATGCACCGCCTGCTTTGATTGTCCTTCCCTCACCCTTTTTTAATGTCACAACTGCACTCATTTTTCATCCACCTTTCTCACGCTTTTCTTTTCTGTAATTCACACAATTCCATGCCAGACAGCTTTCATGCCTGCATCTTTTTCATTCAGCAATAATGCGGATAAGATCACACCAAACACCGGGTTCATAAAGCCAAACACTGCGACTTTTGAAACCGGATTGTATTTTAACAGGATCCCCCACAGGGAATATGCTGCCGCCGAAACAAGTACCAGATAAACAAGCATTGCCATGCCTTTTCCGGAAACTGTCGGAAAACGTCCTCCAAACAAAAGTCCGCAGATAATCATGATCGCTCCACCGGCTAAAAACTGCCAGCGTAAAACGACAACCCGCAAATAAAATCTGTGTCGCCACATCCTCCGATGCGATCTCAAACAGACGGTATCCTATTTTAACACAGGGAAACGCACTCCCCCACAATGCACAGCAAAGCAGTGCACCAATCCACACCACAATGGTTTTCTGCATCCATTGTTCATTTAATTTCATTTGTTTTCCTCATTTCCTGATTTTTGCATTTACCCATTGTAGCACATTCTACGCTGCCTATAAAATATTTTTTGAGCAAAAACTGTTTCTTGTAACTGCCTGTCATGTCCGATATAATAAATACAGAAATATATTGACAAATCCAGTCTTAAAAATATACACAACAGGGGGATTTTCCATGGCTACGATAAGTTTATGTATGATCGTAAAAAATGAGGAGGCAGTTCTCGCCCGCTGTCTTGACTCGATTGCGGATCTGATGGACGAGATCATCATCGTGGATACCGGTTCTACGGACCACACAAAGGAGATTGCTGCAAAATACACCAGCCAGATCTATGATTTTAAATGGACAAGCGATTTTTCCGCGGCAAGAAATTTTTCTTTTTCAAAAGCAAACATGGATTACATCTATGCTGCCGATGCAGACGAGATTTTAGACGATTTTAACCACGAGCGTTTTCTGCGGCTCAAAAATGCACTGCTGCCGGAAATTGAGATTGTTCAGATGAAATATGTGACCGATGCCGATTTCGACACTGTTTTAAATGCAAAAAAAGAATACCGTCCGAAGCTGTTTAAACGTCTGCGCACCTTTACCTGGGTTGATCCGGTGCACGAGACAGTCCGCCTGACTCCCGTGATTTTTGACAGTGACGTTGAGATTTTACATAAACCGCAGAATTTTCACAGCAAACGTGATTTTTCTATTTTTATCAAAAACTTCCAGAGCGGTCACGAGCTCTCTCCAAAGATCCGCACCATGTATGCAAAAGAGCTGCTAAAGACCGGTGACACAAAAGACTTTCAGGATGCAAAACCGATCTTTCAGTATATCTTAGAACATGACCTCTCCGACGATGCCATGAAAGAAGCCTCCTGCGTACTCGCACATGTGTACCGCTTAGAGGACAATAAAAATGAATTTTTCAAGCTGACGATGAAGGATATGCTGACCACTCCATGTTCCGAGATCTGCTATGAACTTGGCACCTATTTCCTCGCACAGAAGGATTTAAATGAGGCTGTTATCTGGTTTTACAATGCCGCCTACGAAACGGAGAGCATCTTAGATGTCCACACCAGCGGCGATCTCCCGCTGTACGGATTAGTTGAATGTTATGAACTGCTTCTCGCCGAGGCAAAATCGAATATTCCTTCCGATTCCATGCTGGTTTCAAGCTATGAGGAAGCGTTAGAAAAATACCGCCGTGAGTCGCAGAGCTGGACGATGCCGGTAGAGAATTAATTGACTTGTCAAACCCTCCATAAAGTGTTAGGATAAGACTATGGTAAATTTTTAACAATCTTTTTTATATCATGATTTTTGACAATTATGAGGAGGTATTTGTGATGGATTATTCACAGGAATACAAACAGAAACTTGTATCTGCCGATGAGGCGGTAAAATTGATCAAATCCGGTGACTGGGTTGATTTCGGCTGGTGTACAAACACCGTAGATGCCCTTGATCAGGCGCTGGCAAAACGTACCGATGAGTTGACAAACGTAAACCTGCGCGGTGGTATCCTTTTAAAACCGTTAGCAACTTTCGCACGTGAGGATGCCGGAGAGCATTTTACATGGAACTCATGGCATATGTCCGGTATCGAGCGTAAAATGATCAGCCGCGGATGCGCTTTCTATTCACCGATCCGTTACTCCGAACTGCCACGTTACTACCGCGAGCTTGACTGCCCGGATGATGTAGCAATGTTCCAGGTAGCACCGATGGATTCCCACGGATATTTCAATTTCGGACCAAGTGCCTCCCATCTCGGTGCTATGTGTGAGACTGCAAAACACATCATCGTAGAGGTAAATGAAAATATGCCGCGCTGCCTTGGCGGAACAGAATGCGGAATTCACATTTCCGATGTAACATATATCGTAGAAGGTTCTAATCCTCCGATCGGCGAGCTTGGTGCCGGCGGTCCTGCAACAGACATCGACAAGACAGTTGCAAAACTGATCGTAGACGAGATTCCGAACGGTGCATGTTTGCAGCTTGGTATCGGCGGTATGCCAAACGCTGTCGGTTCCCTGATTGCAGAGTCCGACTTAAAAGATCTCGGTGTTCACACAGAGATGTATGTAGATGCATTTGTTGACATCGCAAAAGCCGGAAAGATCACCGGTGCAAAGAAAAATATCGACCGTTACCGTCAGACTTACGCTTTCGGTGCAGGTACCAAGAAAATGTACGATTACTTAGACGACAACCCAGAGTTAATGAGTGCACCGGTTGATTACACCAATGATATCCGTTCCATCTCTGCACTCGATAACTTTATTTCCATCAACAATGCCGTTGATATCGACCTCTTCGGTCAGGTCAATGCAGAGTCAGCAGGTATCAAACAGATCAGTGGTGCCGGCGGACAGTTAGACTTCGTTTTAGGTGCTTACCTGTCAAAAGGCGGCAAGAGCTTTATCTGTCTTTCCTCTACCTTTAAGACCAAAGACGGACAGGTTCAGTCAAGAATCCGCCCGACACTTGCCAACGGTTCCATCGTAACCGATACTCGTGCCAACACACATTATGTTGTAACTGAGTACGGTAAAGTCAATGTCAAAGGACTTTCCGCTTGGCAGAAAGCCGAAGCATTGATCTCCATCGCTCACCCGGATTTCCGTGACGAGCTGATCAAAGAAGCAGAAAAAATGCACATCTGGAGACGCAGCAACAAATAGATTGCACGCTCCGCGAACATTCTATTATCACGAATCAAGAAAAAGGCAGAACCGCTTCATCCCCGGTTCTGCCTTTTCTTCTTATACTGTCACTCTTTGTTTTTTCAAAAAATTCCACCCCAGCACTGCCATAATAACTGCTGCCACAACTCCGGCGGCAAACAGATACTGCACGATATTTTCCAGACCGATCTGTTCACCAAGCTGATGCATCTTTGCTGCCATCACTTCATTTTCACTCAATTTGGCCGGCACAAGTGTGAGAAACATCCAGATCGCCCATACTACCCAGAATGCTTTCATGCCAAACCTAAGGATCACAGCCCCTAAAAACAGTTCAACAACCGTCATTCCAACGATAACCGCAAGAAGATATTTCCACTGAAAATACTGTGTAACATCCAGTATAATTTCACACTGCGGATAGATCACACTGATTAATGCAAGTTCTATCTTTCCAAGTACAAACAGTAACAATTCCAAGCCTGCAAGTTCCACCATATTAAACAATGCATAGCTTCCCACAAATGATTTTCTTGTTGCGCCCATAGACAGCGCCATATTAAACTCTCCGACAAATGAAAATATGATTCCAAAGAAATGTATAAATACCAGAACAATCATCGCGATCAACATTCCAAGAGTGACACACTCATTTTCTTCCATGGTATTTGCCCGGATGATCATCATAACAATGATTCCAAATACATAACTGCCAAATGCAACTGCAAGAAACTGCAGTACTTCCATTTTTCTTGTCTTACACTGTATCAAAAAATTTTCGATCATTTTTCACACCCTGCTCCTTTCACACCGTCCCGGTTTTCTGCTTCAAATACTCCATTTCGCTCTGTCTCAACCTTTGCACAAATACTCTATTTCGCTCTGCTCTGACTTTTCTGCACAAATTAATTATACCCGGACTTCATACTTTGACACAACACGGATCATCATGACCAGACTGACCGCATAAAGCGCAATTGCTACAACTGCACCGATCAAAAGTCCCATTGAAAGGAAACTGCCGGACTGTCTCTGGAACCATGCGCCAAGCGTATCCGCCAGATCGCTGCCCATAATAAAACCTGCGCCAGCACCCATTACGACTCCAACCGTTACAATGATACCGACTGCCATTCCCTTTTTCCCATAACGCATCTGCAGAACAGCACAGATCTGACCGAATGCAGTACACAAAACAAATGCTTCCGCGATCAGTATATTTTTAAACCCATCCATTCTGCCCGCGGACATATATCCCGTAAAAAGGATAAACAGATATGCAGTAACCGCATAACCTGCATACAACAGCTGCGCGCCCCATGCAGCTTCCTTTCTGCCTGAACCAAATGAAAGCACCATCGGAATATAGGCTCCTCCATAACTGATTGGTCCAATATAGTTAAACATGATGCCGATCAGGACTGCATAGAAATTGGCATTTTGCCAGAATCCATCGTCGGCACTGTTACCCAGGCTGAAAAAGAAGCCATACAATATAACAAAACCCATAAGGATCGCTGTCATCTGCACGCCATATTTCCCCCAGAAAAGCAGATTCCTTTTTATTATCATTTTAGACTGTTCCATTTTCCATTCCTCCCGCTATTTGCTAGTCATCTAATCCGCACAGTGAAACAAATAATTTCTCCAGGCTGATCGGCTGTATCGTCACATCATAACCCTTTGGCAGCGCCTGGCCTTCTTTTAAAAGTATAGTCACACTCTTGCTGCGTCCCATTTTTTCCTCGTGATGTTTCTCATATCCTTCCGTCGCCCGGTCTACCACTTCCGCAAGTCCGCTGACATGGTAACTTCTATCCAACAGATCCTGTGTATTTTCTTTCAGCAAAAGACTGCCATCCTTAATCATAATGACCTCTTCCATCAGGTCTGCTGCCTCCTCGATAATGTGCGTGGATATCACAAAAGTCCGTCCTGTCTCTGTATACTCCTCCATCAGTTTATGGTAAAAGTACTCGCGCATCACAACATCTAACCCCGCCACCGGCTCATCTAAAAATGTGAAATCCGCTTTGCTGGCAAGTGCAACAATGATCGTTACCATGGAAAGCATACCTTTTGACATTTTGTTGATGCGCTGTTTCGTGTTCAATTCAAACTTCTCGATCAGCTCATCTGCCATCTTCTGATCCCAGTTCGGATAATAATAAGATGCATTCTTTAAATACTCTTTTACTTTTAAAGCACTGGCACCGCTTCCATACAGGTTGGTCGACAGTTCTCTCGAAAAGCAGATATGATCTAATGCTTTTCTATTTTCCCAGACCTTTTCACCATTCCATGTCACACTTCCCTCCGTCGCCGGATTCTGCGCGGACAAGATTGATAACAGTGTTGTTTTTCCTGCACCGTTTCTTCCGATCAGACCATAGATTTTTCCTTTTTCCAGTGTAAAATCTATATTTTTTAAAACCTCTTTTTTCCCATAACTCTTATTGACATTGCTGCAAATGATTGCTTCCATTTTATTTTCCCCCTTTTATTTATCTGCTGACTGGATCAGTTTAATGACCTCATTTTTATCAAGTCCAATGCTTGCCGCTTCCTCTAACAATTTTTTGACATAGTGATCAAAAAATTCGTTCCGCCTGCGGTTTAAAATGTTTTCTTTTGCCCCTTCTGCTACAAACATGCCGATTCCCCTTTTCTTATATAAGATTCCTTCATCTACCAATATATTCACGCCTTTCGCCGCAGTCGCCGGGTTGATCGCATATAGCTTTGCCAGCTCATTGGTACTCGGCACACGTTCTTCCTCCAGAAGAATATTCCTCAAAATATCTGTCTCGATCATTTCTGCGATCTGCAGATAAATGGATTTCTCCTGCGTTAATATTTCATTCATGCATAATGGCTCCTTTCTCAAAATTTTATATTTCGTCACTTCGTTATCTAGTTATGTGGTTCATTACTTGTGTAACTAACCATAGCACTAAAATGTGATATTGTCAACTATTTTATTCAAAAAATTTTTTATAATAAAAAAGCAACACCATCATAACTGATCTGTAAATCAGATCGTTATGTGTGTTGCTTTAAACATTCCCCTTTTATTCCTGCGTTCTGCCCCCGGCCATCCGCTCACGGATCTCCACTCCGGTCGGTGTTCCGGCAAGTCCGCCTTTTCCTGTTTCACGGATATCCTCGGACATGCTTCTTCCGATGCTTCGCATCGCATCGATCACCTCATCCGGCGGAATCTTGCTGAAGATTCCCGCACTTGTCAGATCTGCCGAGGTCAACGCATTGACTGCACCCATCACGTTTCGTTTGACGCACGGCACTTCCACCAGTCCGGCAACCGGATCACAGGCAAGACCGAGCAGATTTTTTAATGCAAGTGCCGCTGCATTGGCGATTTCTTTTGCACTGCCGCCTAATAAATGCACGACTCCTCCTGCTGCCATCGCAGATGCGGAACCGATCTCCGCCTGACAACCTCCCGCTGCCCCTGCCAGAAAAGCCCTCTCCGCGATCACTCCGCCGACTCCCGCTGCCACGAACAACGCTTCCACCATTTTTTCTTCAGAATACCCTTTTTCTTCCTGCAAACTTAAAAATACTGCTGGTACGACTCCGCAGGAACCTGCCGTCGGTGCTGCAACAATACGCTTCATGCATGCATTCGACTCACTGGTTTTTAACGCTTTTTCCATGACCTTCCCGATAAAATCGCCACAGAGCAGCTTTCCCTCTGCCCTTGCATCCATCATTTTTTTGCCTTCTGTACCGACAAGCCCGCTCTCGGATTTTAATTTCTCATCATAACGCTCGTCTGCATACTTCATTGCCTGATACATGGCACGCATCTGCTCAAAGGATTCTTCCTGCGAGATTCCCTGCTCCCTGCAGTCATCCTCCTGCACGATCTTCCAGAACGGTTTTCCGGTTGTTTCCTCTAATTCGCATAATTCCTGTAATGATCCATACATGAAACTTTCCAACTTTCTATTATATATTTTGATCCATTAATCTTCCACCAGACTACAATATGTCACTTTTAATATACCCTCTAACCGCTCTAACCATGCAAGCGATTCTTTCGGCACTTCCTGGTCACATTCGATGACCATGACAGCGCTGCCGCCTCTGCTTTTCCGGTAGAGCTGCATCGTTGCAATGTTGACACCCTTGTGGGCGAGCATGGAAGTCACCTCGGTGACATGCCCCGGCTGGTCGATGTTATGCACGATCAGTGTCGGATAATCGCCGCTGAAATTGGCAGTGATCCCGTCAAGCTCACAGATCTGTATCCGCCCGCCTCCGATGGAAGCCGCGATCACTTCAAGTGTACGTCCGGAAACTCCTGTCAGATTCATTTTCACCGAGTTTGGATGCACATCGCCAAGGTCGATACCATCTAAAGAAAATTTCATTCCTCTCTCCTCTGCGATCCGGAAACTGTCCGGTATTGCCGGATCATCCACCTGCATTCCCAATAATCCCGCAATCAGTGCCTTATCCGTGCCGTGTCCCTTCCCCGTCGCAAGGAACGAACCATGAAAGTATATTTTTGCCTCTTTTACTTCTTCCGCAAGCAGTTTACGGCTGACTCTCCCGATCTTGACGGCTCCCGCCGTATGTGAACTGGATGGACCAACCATAACAGGTCCGATGATGTCTAACAGGTTCATATCTTATCTCCACTCTCATAAGCATTTGCTTATGTTTTCTATAATTTTATCCTATTTGAAGTTATATCAAATTCATGATATATTTTAATTGCTATATACACACACACATTTATAGCATAGAAAAGAACAGTATTTCCACCGCAGAAAGCCTGTTCTTTTTTTATGTTTCCATTTTGTTCTACCTCTCATCATGCCCATATTGACGCACAATATCCATAAAATCACGCAGTGGATCATTCCACACCTTATGTGGATGATATACCAGATTTAAGTTTCTTTCAAGACAAATATCTTCCACTTTTATTTCCACCAGACGGCCAGCCTCTAAATATTCCTCGATCAGAAAATATGGCAGCACAGAAATACCAAATCCATCTTCCACCGCCTGCACAAGTACTTTCGTGCTCCGGCTCTCCCATAGCGGCTCGATCACACAGTCTTTTGCCCTTAAAATAGCTTCAAACCGGTCTCGTACACCGGCTCCCTTTTCCCGCAGAAGAAAAGCTTCTTTTTTCAGATCCTCAAACCTGACATGCTCCATACCCGCCAGCGGATGATTTGGTGCCGCAACGATAAGCGTCCTGTCCTTTGCAAACGGCTCCTGTATATAGTCCGTCTCACCGGGCAGATCTTCCATCAGCCCCAGATCGATCTGGTGTGTTCTTAAAAGTTCCATCAGCTTTACCGATCCACTGACCGTCACTTTCACACGAATGTCCGGGTATTTTTTTTCAAATGCACGGATAAAGCCCCGCAGCATTTTCACACCAACCGAAAGGTTTGCACCGATGCGTATTGTCCGCACGCCTTCCGTTTCCTTCAAATGCTGCTCTAAATCATGATACAGTCCTAAGATGTGGCACGCGTACTGATAGAGCAGCCTGCCGCTCTCCGTCGGTACCACTTTGCGATTATAGCGCTCTAAGAAGCAGACACCGCTCTCCTGCTCCAGCTCCTTGATGGTCTGGCTGACTGCAGGCTGTGTCATATAAAGTTTTTGGGCCGCCTTTGTCATGCTTCCTTCTTCACACACTGTACGGAAAATGGTCAATTGTCGGTTATTCATAGGCACTATCCTTCAACAATAAAATATCCCCTGCATCCACTGCCAGACCAGCGGGGATTGGTCCGGGCGAATCTTCCTGTTCTGTTTTTGCTATTTTCCACTGAAGCCACCCGCTCTCTTTCGATGGACGGAATGAAATATTCCACTCAAACGGATCCTCAATGATGCGGGATTCCTCTATCTTTAAAATATTCTTTTGCTGTTTTTCTCCATTTGCCACATACGCTTTGCCTGCTATCTGCTCTGCATCCACCGGATAGAACGAATGTGCCCGGATACCAACCGCTTTTGTATCCTCCGGAATTTCCGAAATGCACAGAGTTATCCCCCAGTCCAATGCTTTTATGTGATGATTATCCACAATCTCCACCGCAGAAATGTTCTTACATCCGGATAACACAGCCGCCGTTTTTGTTTTCGGATTATGGAAAAACTCTTTTTTCTCCTCAATGACTTCCATTTTCCCATGATCGATACAACTTACCATATTACACAGACGATAAACTTCATCACGATTATGCGAAACAAAAAGTACCGGTTTTTCCACCTCTGCCAGCATATCGCGCATCTCCTGCTCTAACTCCCACTTCAGGTAACTGTCAAGTGCAGAAAACGGCTCATCCAAAAGCAGGATATCCGGCTCTGAAGCAATCATCCGCGCCATCGCCACACGCTGCTTCTGTCCACCGGAAAGCTGCGTGGGATAGTGTTTTTCAAGTCCTTCTAAGCGAAAACGTCTGACATAAGACTTCACTTTCTCTTCATCCGGACATTTTCCCATACCAGCTTTGATATTCTGTTCCACCGTCATATTTGGAAACAGGGCATAATCCTGAAACATATAGCCGACACGCCGTTTCTGTGGGATGAGATTGATTTTTTTTGCAGAATCAAATAATACCCTGCCGTTTAACTCGATCCGCCCCTCGTCCGGTGTCTCAATTCCGGCTATGCATTTTAATGTCATACTCTTTCCACATCCGGATGCCCCAAGAATCGCAAATACGCCACGCTCTGTCTCGAACGCGACGTCTAAATAAAAGCTGCCAAGCTTCTTTTTTATATTTACTTTCAGACTCATCACAGTCCTCCTGCCTTACCATCTGCTCACATGTTTCATACTCTTTGCCGTGATGATATTTAACAAAAATATAACCACAAACGCAATGACTAATATTACAACCACCCAGAATCCTGCTGTCGCATAATCTCCATCCTGGATGACCATTGCAATTTTCTGTGAAATCGTGCTTGTTTTTTTCGGAATATTTCCTGCAAGCATCGAGGTCGCACCGTACTCACCAAGCGCCCTTGCAAAGGTTAAAACCGTTCCGGATGCAATGCCCGGTCCCGCCGCAGGAACCACCACTTTCCAGAAAATTTTGATCTCAGGCATCCCAAGTGTCCGCGCCGCATAAATCAGATTTACATCAATCTGCTCAAACGCAGCTCTGGCATTCCGGTACATGAGCGGAAATGCGATCACGGTTGCCGCGAGAATACAGCCAAGCCAGGTCTGTACCACTTTGAAATTAAACGTATCATAAAGATATGCTCCAAACGGTCTCCTAAGACTGAACAATAACAGCAGAAAAAAGCCTGCCACCGTCGGTGGCAGCACCATTGGAAGTGTCAGAATTCCATCTGCCACTGCCTTTACGCGCGGTCCTGCTTTCACTACTTTTCGTGCTGCATAAATTCCTAAAAAAAATGAAATTACGGTTGCTACAACTCCAGTCTTTAATGAGATCAGAAGCGGGCTCCAGTCGAGTCCGCTTAAATACGCTGCCAACTGACTCATAACTGCCTCCTGTTTCATTTTTTCCTTTTATTCAACATCTGTATCAAAGTAGTATTTCTGGAAAATTATTTTTGCATCATCAGAAATCAGGAAATTGATAAAATCTTCTGCTGCACTCTGCTCTAACTCATCTGCATCTTTATTCACAATCTGTGCAACCGGATAAATAACATTTCCGGTCAGATCATAAGGAACTGCCTCTAAGATTTCCAGACGATCTTCAAAACCGTAAGTATCTGAATAATATACAGTTCCGACTTCATTAGAGCCTTCTGCAACTGCAGATGTTACAGCTCCTACATTGGCACACTCATTGATATCCACACCACCAAGCGCATTCTGGATTTCTGTTGTCGTAATCTGTGAAACATCGTCCACTTTGTCTAACATGCCTGCATTTACCATTGCCTGTCTGGTATATTTTCCAACCGGAACAGAACCATCGGCAAGTGCAATGCTTTTTGCATTTCCGATATCAGAAAGTCCGGTTACGGTTGTGCCGCTGCCTTTGTATGTAACTACGCAGACCTGATTGTTTACAACGTTATGTCTGGTTCCGTCAATAACCAATCCGTCCTGATCCTGAAGCTGATCCATCTGTTTTTGTGCTGCGGAGAAGAATACATCACAAGCTGCTCCCTCTTCAATCTGTGTCATCAGGGTTCCTGAACTGTCATAACTTCCCACGATCGATACGTTCGGCTGTGTTTTGTTATACTCTGCGATCAGCTCTTCCATAACCGTGTTTAAACTCTTTGCAGCAAATACAGTTACAGTTGTTGGCTGATCCTTGTTGTTTCCACATCCGGCAAACATTGTCATTGCCATAGCTGCAGAAAGTAATACACACACACATTTCTTTTTCATTCGTTTTTCCTCTTTTCTTTTTTATTTATTTAAAAAGCCCTGAAAAAGCAGCTTCTTAAATCATTAAATCAGATAAATATAACTCCTGTTTCTATAACATTTATTTTAAAACTTGATTTTATGATGATTTTTTTTCGCGCGAACTTCGATAAGCTGTGCCGCAATGCTGATCGCAATCTCCGCCGGAGTCTCACTTCCGATTTCAATTCCAATCGGTGCTGTCACGCGTGCAAGCTGTTCCCCGGTAAACCCCTCCGCAATCAGTTTATCATAAACAAATTTTGTTTTTTTCTTACTTCCCACAACACCGATATATCCGGCAGAAGTTTTCAGTCCAAAACGCTCTGCATCCGTATCACACAGATGTCCTCTTGTGACGACCACAATGTAGTCTTCCGGATGAATCGTAAATAACTCTTCCAGTTTTCCAAAATCGATCAACCGTATCTCTTCCGCTCCCGGAAACAGTTCCGGTTTTGTAAATTCTTCCCTGTCATCCGAAACAATGCAGCGGAATCCAAGATGTGACAGCACCGGGACAAGTTCCTGCGCCAAATGTCCGCCGCCAAAAATATACACTTTTCCATCATAAGAAAACTGTTCTGCATAAAAACGTGCTCCGTCTATTTCTGTCACAGATTGATGTGCAGACGTCTGAAATTCCGGCAATATTTTAATTTTTCCTTCCTCTAACGGCATAAGGATCCAGAACGCTTCTCTTTTTTCTTCTGCTTCTTCCATCTGTCTGATCCATGCAGCATCTTCCTTTGCATCCACAAAATAAAACAGAACCGTCGCATTTCCTCCACATGCCATTCCAAGTTCCGCGGATTTTTCCTGTCCAAGATTATACTCATGCAGATAATTTTTCTTTTCGGCAAGAAGCTTTTGTCCCATCAGTGTTGCCTGATATTCCAGATTACCGCCGCCGATCGTTCCGGTCACCCTGCCGTCCTCACCGACTACCATATAAGCACCTGCCTTTCGCGGTATCGAGCCGCGTCCCGCTACTACAGTGATGAGCATACTGTTTTTATTTTCATTGATTCTTTTTTTTAGAGCTTCCACAATTTCTCTCATAATGTGTCCTCCTTATAGCATGTGCAAAACCAGCTCATGATTCCTGCAATGTCAATTCATCCCCCACATGAATCGTACCGCCTTCTAGCACGACCGCAAAAACACCTTCATGCGGCATGATACATTCTCCCATTCTCTGATAAATCTGGCAATGCGAATGACATTCTTTACCGATCTGCGTCATTTCAAGAAGTACATCCCCACAGCGGAATCTTGTTCCGACCGGAAGATTTTTAAAATCGTATCCCTCCACGATCAGATTTTCTCCAAATGCTCCAAATGCAACATCTGCCCCTTTTGCCCGGAATTCTTCTATTTTTTCAAATGACAGCAGACTGACCTGTCTGTGCCATTTACCTGCATGCGCATCGCCCTGTATCCCCCAGTCTTTTACAAGCTCAGCTTCTGCCACCTCATGTTTTTCCGTTCCTCTTTCTTTACTGATACAAATTCCTTTTATGATTCCCATATATGACTGCTCCATTTTCTAATGATTTTCATTTGTTTCACTCATCCACCAATGCGTACCATCGCTTTATGCTCGGTCATTTCTGAAATCTGTTCAAAACAGTGTTCCACCGGTTTTTCTAAAATTGCCTTTTTCATCACTTCCTGCAATGCCTGTCCTTTTTCCGGATCTCGAAGGACTGCTCTTAAATCAACACCTTTTTCATAACAGAGGCATAATTTCAAATATCCTTCTGAGGTGAGCCGGATACGATTACAGCTCTCACAGAACTTATGATGTATGGCGCTGATAAATCCGACTTCGATATTTAATCCCGGAAAATGGTAATAAACTGCCGGCCCTGCGCCATGTTTTCCGGCTTCTGATGCACTCCCATAACAGTCCTCGATCTGCCGGAACAATTCTTCATTGGATTTTCCGGTATAAGCTGCACCATATCCGATCGGCATCATCTCGATAAAACGCACCGGGATCTGCCTTTCATCTGCATAAGCAAGAACAGCTCTCCAGTCCAGATTTTTATAATGAACCGTATTGATCTTTACCGGAATTTCCACTTCCTGTGCTGCGCCAATTCCGGCTAACACAGCTTTTAATTCATCCCGTCCCGTCAGTCTTTGAAATTCTGTTTCATCTAAAGTATCCAGGCTGACATTTACACTATCCAGTCCTGCTTCTTTCAAAACCCTTGCATGCTCTGCAAGCAGAACCCCATTTGTAGTCATTCCAACTGTATCAATGCCGGATATATTTTTTATTTTTTTGACCAGATCTACACAGCCGCGGCGCACTAACGGCTCTCCACCGGTCAGACGGATATGCCGGATTCCAAGTGATGCGGCAGTCTCTGTCACTTTTGCAATTTCCTCATATGTCAGCAGATTCGCCATATCCGTTGTCTCTATATCACCAGGCATGCAATACTTACAACGCAGATTACAGCGATCGGTAATAGAGATTCTCATGTAATCAATCTCTCTGCCTGCCTTATCTTTCATAGGATCTCTACCAGCCCTTTCCAAATCCACAGTTCGGGTAAATACAGTGCTCACAGTTTAAGCAAAGACCACCCTCGCCAAGTGCTGCAAGTTCTTCTGCCGTAACTTTATCATCTGCCATAATGCGTGGCAGTACCAGATCAAAAATCGTACGCTTTGCATACATCACACACCCCGGCAGTCCAAGGATCGGAATATTTCCTTTATAATAAGAAAGCAAAAACATTGCTCCCGGCAATACCGGTGCACCGTAAGAAATAATCTCTGCCCCTGTGTTTTTGATGGCAAGCGGTGTTTTATCATCCGGATCCACACTCATGCCCCCGGTACAGATCACAAGATCTGCCCCTGCCTCAATCGCTGCAAGACATCCGTCCGTAATCTTTTTGTTATCATCATCAAAGGTCTCATGAAAAATGACTTCCGTATCATATTCTGCTAATTTTTCCCGGATAACCGGTGTAAAAGTATCTGCGATCCTTCCGTGATAAACTTCATTTCCAGTCGTGATGATCGCAGCTTTTTTCTTGTGAAATGGTTTTAGTGTAAAAATCGGAGCATCTACGCAGATTTCTTTTGCACGTTCCATTTTTTCCTTTTTGATGACAAGCGGAATGATTCTGGTTCCCGCAAGCTTGTCTCCTGCCTTCACCGGCGTATTTCCATGGCGGCTGGCGATCATCATTTCCCCAAAACTGTTTACCTTTTTTAATTTTTCTTTATCAACTTTTAACAGACCGTCACAATCGGCGATCAGCTCAATTTTACCTTCTTTGACATCCGATGGATGCATGTGATCGTTTTTGCACATCTCATAAAGGATCTGCGCTGCCTCGTTTTCATGGAGAATCGTGTCATCTTTTTCCCAGATGTAAATATGATCCTTTCCAACACTTAAAAGCACCGGAATATCTTCCTCTGTGATGATATGTCCTTTGCGAAAAACCGCATCTTTTGTGACGCCCTTAATGATCTGTGTGATGTCGTGGCAGAGAACCTGACCGACTGCATCTTCCGTTTTTATCAGTTTCATGAAGCATATGCCCCTTTCTGTTTTATGATAAGATGTTAGAGTCAAATAGTGCATACAAGATTTTTGATTGACAAATTACACAAAGCCGTGCCTGTTTTGTTCCGTTGTACGAAAATAAGAAAATCTAAGTCTGCCTGCTTTAAATATTCTCGGAGTGACGTGTACGTCTTAAACTCGCGCCAGTTATGGCACGATGACGTCCATGGGGCATTAAGACTTTTGCTGCCGTCCATGGCAACAAAACACTATGCATTGACAGGCAAACTAAGATTTACTAATTTTCTCCCATAGTCACAAAAGCATCTCGACTTTGTGCAATTTGCCAGTCACTATATTGTGAAGCACTATTCGCCCCCAACATCATAAAATGTCAGTGTCAAACGCACAGACAGCCTCAAGCACACTGCCTGCGATACAGCGCGCTTTATCCGAAATGGTAAAACAGTTCGAAAGTTCACTTTTGCGCGGATCAATGTCTGCGATCTTAAAGCCTTTTGTGACCGGATATCCATCACGGATCAGTCCGCGGATAATACCCGGGATCGTGGCAGTTACGGAATATCTGACATTTTCATCCTCATTCACGATATACGCAATTTTCTCGCCCTGTTCAACAATATCACCGATCTTATGCACATTATAAAGAATCCCTTTTTCGCCTGCATGGATCACACGCTCTGCTGCATAGCCCCCAATATTGCCCGGAATTCCGGTATTTGGAATGGCTGATCCCTCACGGATAATCCGGCCAAGATTGTGCCCACGCATCGTCTCAATGACAATATCAACATCCTCTCCCGCCGTAAATCCGGGACCTAAGCCTATCGTAAGCGGTGCCATTGAGCGGTTCGTTCCAAGATTCTTCTTCGCTAAAATCGCATCTACGACCACATCCGGTTTTAATGCCGTAATACTTGCTCCATCCGGATCTACAATCAATGGAACTTTCCCGGTATCGATCACTTTTTTTGCCTCTGCTGTATCTTTGATCAGCACTGCTTCCATGCCCTCTACCATGGCACTGCCCTCATAAACAGCCTCACAGATTGCTACCTGACGACGGATTGCTGCCGGATGGTCTGTCTCAAGCACCAAAACCGGAAATCCCGCTGCCCAGAGTCTGTGAATGGTTCCGGTGGCAAGATCGCCACCGCCTCTTACTATGATAAATGGTTTCTTCAATATTTCTCATCTGCCTTTCAGACAATTATCATTCAGAAAAAAAGAAAACCAATGTGGCAGGATGCCCACATTGGCTGTGATTCAATTCTCCTATGGTTGTTCTTCTTTTACAAGAATAACCATATCTGCGGGATTTGTCAAGGTTGAATTTCTTTTTTCATCCTGCGATCCGATCCCATTTTTTACTCCTGCCCGATCGATTTCCACAGTATCTCTGCCTGCTTTCTGCACTCTGCAAAAATTTTTTCTTCATCCACAAATGTGCATTTTCCATTTTCACATACAACCTTCCCATTGATCACCGTCATAGCCACTTTACCGGAAAATGCTGCTAACATATGTCCCAAAAAGTTATCGGCACAGATAGGTGTTGGTGCATCGTAATCTACTGCAATAAAATCAGCATATGCACCTTCTTTTAACACACCCGTTTTCCTTCCAAATATTTTTTCTGCAAGCCTGCCGGGATTATCAAACGCTACCTGATACGTCTGCTCCGTCGTAAATTCACACGGTCTGCCGCTTTTTAATCTCTGAAGCATGCATGCCACAGATAGTTCACGGAACATATCTGCACTGTAACCGTCTCCACCAAGTGCCACATGCACACCTTTGTTTAACATTGGAACAACAGGAACAATCCCTACACCGCTGTTCGTATTAGACTGTGCATTATATGCCACTGTAACACCACAATCCCTCAAAAGTTCCATTTCTTCCTCTGTCACAAACACACCATGTGCAGCGATTGAATGATCGTTTAAAATACCAGCTCTGAGCAGACGGCTTACGACAGACTCATCATATCTGCGGTAACATTCTGCAACATCTTCATAACCCTCTGCGATATGGATATGGAACCCTGCATCGATTGCCGCACCTTCTTTCGCACAAGCTTCTAATGTCTCTTCACCAACGGAATAAATTGCATGCAGTCCAAACATTCCCCGCACGGTATCATCCGTATTCTGTTTCATTTTCTTTATGAATCTCACATTTTCATGAATGCCTGCCTTCGCTCCCTCGCTGCCGCCGCGGTCAGTCACTTCATAGGCAAGCGCAGCGCGCACTCCTACCTCTCTTGCCGCTTTTTCAAGCAGATCCAGTGATCCATCAATCGCACCCGGGCTTGCCTGATGATCATAATACAGTGTAGTACCGGCTTTTACACCTTCGATCATGCCAAGCATGGCACTGTAATAATTCTGTTCCGGCGTCAGCTTTTCATCCAGTCTCCACCATAGCCTCGTCAGCGTCTGCGGCCAGTTTGTCACCGGTTTTAAATCTGCCATGATACCACGCACAAACTGGGCATAAAAATGAGAATGCGTTGTCATCATGCCGGGCATCAGAATCCTGCCCTTCATATCCCGCTCTGTCTCATCCTGCTTTTTCTGATAATCCTTCATCTTACCAACAGCCGTGATCACGCCGTTTTCTGTCCGGATATATCCGTCTGCAATATGCGGATTTTTATGATCCATCGTATAAATATCTGCATTCTTAAATACCATCATTCACCCTCTACTTTCTCGCATACGGCGTATCCTCCAGTGGAAGTTTTCTGCGAAATTTTTTGTCCAGCTTATAATAGGCTCCCTGCACTGCCGGTGCTGTCGGGATAGACGTGATTTCTCCAATTCCGATTGCCCCGAATGCCTGCGCAATTCCCGGTTTTTCGATAATAATACTTTCCACTTCCGGCACCTGGTTTGCCCGAAGCAGTCCAAGTGTTCCGAATTTATCAAGTGGTACACCATCCTTCAGGCGATACCGCTCTGTCAATGCATAACCTAATGACATTACCACACCACCCTCAATCTGACCTTCCACACTGATTGGATTGATCGCTTTTCCAACATCATGTGCAGCCACCATTTTTTTTATGGTTCCATCCTCATTTAAAATACATAAATGTGTGGCATAGCCATAAGCAACATGTGAAATCGGATGCTCTGTCTTAGTTCCTATCTTATCGGTTTTGGCAAAATATTCACCGTCAAACTTCCGCCCATTTAAATTTGAAAGTTTTCCATCTCCCAAAGCAGCTTTCAGCTGGTCAGCAGCTCTTCTCGCAGCTTCTCCGGTAATCAGTGTCTGCCTGGAGCCGGAAGTATTTCCGGAATCCGGCGTATCAACAGAGTTTGGCATATCATATACAAGTTCTTCATCGTCAAGACCTAGCACTTCACCGACAATCTGTGTTAAAACGGTTCCGAGTCCCTGACCTAAGCAGGTTGCTCCCGAGCGGATATGTACTTTTCCATCTATCACACTGAGTCTGCATCTTCCGTAATCCGGAAGCCCGATTCCGACGCCGGCATTTTTGATCGCACAGCCGATCCCGACATATGGATTCTGCTCATAAATATCCTTTACTGCGAGCAGTGTCTCCACCATACCGGTCGCCGGATCTGCAATCTGACCATTTGGCAGGACATCTCCTGGTCTGACTGCATTCCGATAACGGATCTCCCAGTCAGAAATACCGACTTTCTCAGCAAGCAGATTTAAACATGACTCGATTGCAAAACATGTCTGCGTCACACCAAAACCACGAAATGCTCCGGCAGGCGGATTGTTTGTATATACTGCCAGGCCTTCCACATCAATATTATGGAAGCAGTACGGTCCAGACGCATGGATACATGCACGCTGTAAAACAGGTCCTCCGAGTGATGCATATGCACCGTTGTCTGTAAGATTATATTCTTTTAAAGCTGTGATCTTTCCATCCGCATCACAGGCAACTGTGATATCAATGGAAAATGCATGACGCTTCGGATGAACCAGCATACTCTCCTGACGTGTAAATTTTATTTTTACAATACGCCCTGTCCGGTATGCAGCAAGCGATGCAAGCGGTTGTATTACCGCATCCTCACGTCCGCCAAATCCGCCACCGACCAGTTTGTTTTCCACAATCACTTTTTCTTCCGGAAGCCCTAACATTAACGCACATTCTTCCCGAATGGAATAAACACCCTGATCGCTTGAATACATAAAAACTCCATCCTCATGCGGCATGGCAATACAACATTCCGGCTCCATATATGCATGTTCTGTCCAGGGCGTTTCAAAATGTTCCGTCACAACATAGGCAGCTTCCTTTATGGCACTGTCCACATCTCCCCTTACCAGATGCTGATGGCTGACAATATTTCCATCTTCATGCAAAAGTGGTGCTCCCTCGGCAAGTGCATCTGCAACATTTGTAATTGCCGGAAGTTCTTCATAATCTATTTCCACAAGCTTTTTTGCCTGCTCTAAAATTTCTTCTGTCTCGGCAACCACCAGACAGATAACATCTCCCAGAAAATGCGTGATTTCTCCCGTTGGAATCATCACATCCCAGTCATGCTTGATATGCCCCACCTGTCTGTTTCCCGGGATATCCTCTGCGGTCAGAACAGCGATTACACCATCAAGTGCCAGTGCCGCATCCTTGTTTACTTTAAGGACTCTTGCACGCGGATATGCGGACCGTATAGCTCCCGCATACGTCATGCCCTCTATTTCCACATCATCAATATACTGTCCGGTTCCAAGTACCTTTTCCCTGGCATCAATCCTATGATATTTTCTTCCAACCGAAACACCCGATTCTTTTGCCGGAATCTGCACCTCTCCACGGAAAATAGATGCTGCAAGTTCAATTGCTGCAACGATTTTTTTATAACCTGTACATCTGCAGATGTTATTACGAATGGCAAAGGCAATTTCTTCCCGACTTGGAGTTAATGTCTTATCCAACAGTGCTTTTGCACACATTACCATTCCCGGAATACAAAAACCACACTGTACTGCCCCTGCTTCACCAAAAGAATAGACAAATACTTCCTTTTCATAATCCGTTAAACCCTCTACCGTAAGAATATGTTTTCCTTCCATTCGTTTCATCGTCTGGACGCAGGCTTTTATCGCATTTCCATCAATTACAACGGTACAGGAGCCACATGCTCCCTGAGAACACCCATCCTTAATTGATTTTAAATGACAGTCATTCCTTAAAACATCCATCAATTTTCTGTCTTCAGAGGCTTCTACCTCTTTTCCATTGACCCATATTCTACTCATGCACATTTTCCTCTGGAAATCAACCAGATAATATTATTATTTCATATCTTTCATATCTGTGATTTCCGCCTTATCCCCTAATTTTATACGCAGCAACTGAATAATCTGATCGACGCATTTCTCACGCCCTAAACGATATGAGTTCATGACAACATCATATTCTTTATAATTCGTCCAATCTTTTCCGGTAAAATATTTATAATAACTGGAACGCTGGATATCCTTTTCCGCAATCAATGACGCCGCCTCATCAGAATCTAAAACATAACGATCCATAATCTCTCCATGACAAATATGATACGGTGCCTGGATATTGACTGCTAAAACATTCGGAAATGTCTTTAAAATGTAATTTGCACAATAACCAAGTATCACGCAGGATTCTTTCATTGCCATCCGTCTTATAATCTTTGCCTGATAATTGTAAAGATTTTCATCCTTGATCGCTTCTGTTGCACTTAACCCCGGACTCACAATGATGGCTTTCTCTATGGTTGCTAAATTCTTCGACACACTTCCATTTCTGTTTTTCTGCTGCAAACGCTCAAATAGCTCCGGATTCAATCCGCTTTCTTCCGATGCCATCTGAATGATCTCATCTGAATAACATGGAATTCCCAGACGTTTTGCAACCTCACAGCCAATCGTCTTTCCACCGCTTCCAAATCCTCTTTCAATCGTAATTACATAATTTTTCATGACCGCACCTCCTATGTTATGCGCGCTTAAGCATTTCCTTGTAATACGCATCTGCCTTTTGTGCCATGAGACGTTCATCGAAGCCAACCAGATGTCCGTCACGAACTGTTATTCTTCCATTTACCATGGTAAGGTCAACCGGTTTTTTATAGCCCACGGTTGCAAGCATTGCCGCCGGATCATCATAAGCTCCAACATTATCTGCATCCTTTGTCACATCAACCATAAATAAATCTGCTGCTTTTCCTGACTCTAAGGAACCTGTATAGGAATCGATTCCCAAAAGTTTTGCACCTCCCATGGTTGCAATATAAAGCAGTTCCTGTCCCGTAGGCGCCTTTGCACTGGAATTCAACCGATGTAACAGATAGGATACACGCAGTTCCTCCAACATGTTCGATCCATCATTGCTTGCACTTCCATCTACTGCAAGACCTACTGTAATTCCTCTCTCTAACATTTCAGGCACACGACAGATCCCCGATGAAAGCTTCATATTCGAAATCGGACAGTGTGCGATACCCGTCTTTGTCTCTGCAAGCAGATCAAGTTCCTCATCATTAAAGTGAATTCCGTGTGCATACCAGGTATCACTTCCGATTACCCCGGTTTTTTTCGCCCACGCTAATGGACGCATTCCATAATATTCCTGGCAGAACCGCTCCTCATCAAGTGTCTCACACAAGTGCGTATGAAGTCTTACACCATAGGTTCTTGCAAGCTTTGCTGACTCCACCATGGCATCTTCCGTCACCGTAAATGGCGAACATGGTGCTACTGCCACCCCCTTCATCGCAAACTTATTATCATCCTTGTATTTTTCAATGATCTTTTGCGTATTGCTTATAAACTGTTCCGTTGTCTCAACAATACACTCCGGGGCACTGCCGCCATTATTTACTCCCCGCGTGATTCCTCCACGTCCACAGATATATCGGATTCCCAATTCTTTTGCCCCGTCAAACTGCGCATCGATCAGTTCTAAACTCTGTCCATTAGGATAAGAATACTGATGGTCAAACAATGTCGTACAGCCATAGCGCATCAGTTCTCCTCCAGATACCAGCATGGTGTGGTATAAAAAGTCCGGGTCAACTTTTGAGAGCACATCAAATACTATATAAAGCCAGTCAAACAACTCTAATTTCTGCGCCTTTGGAATATTTCTTGCAAATGCCTGCATCAGATGATGATGCGTATTGACCAGTCCCGGATAAACAATCTTTCCAGTTGCATCAATAACCTCATCCGCCTCGTCCTCCAAATTGTATCCAATCTTTGTAATAATGTTTCCATCTATCAAAATAGAATTATTTTTTACCTGAAACAGATCTTTTGTATCCGACGGTTCTACAACCGCTAACGCATTTTTTATTAGTATTTTCATATGTATTCTCCAATCTATAATTCTTTTCCATTGACAAATACTTTTTCGATATTTCTGTCATCACTACAGTAAATCATGCGCTCTGCACGCTGTTGTAATGTAAAATCGTTATACAAAAGTGCATCGGAATCATTGATGACTAATGCATCAAAATCATAGCCAGGCTCGAAACTTCCGGTCTTTCCAAAAAAGCTTCCCCCCGCCTTTGTCGCACAATAAAATGCTTCTGCAGCCGTCACCGGACGGTCATATGTGTGATTGACATAATGCATCCCACCCTCCTGGATTGCTGCGACCATATTCTGAAACATATTCAAGGTATGTCCACCTGCAAGATCACTTCCCAGTCCGGTTCTGATTCCAAGATCATTATATTCTGCAAGCTTCATGACACCGCTTAAAAGATTCAGGTTGGAGTTTGGGCAATGACCGACTAAAATACCACGGTCTCTGATCAACTCTTTTTCCCTCTGTGACAAATGAATCGAATGTGCCACCATTGTCTGCGCTTTTGTCATAATTCCTGCTTTTTCATAAGTTTCTGTAAAATCCTTACAGTCTCCAAAAAATTTCAATGTAAACTCTATCTCACTCAGATTTTCCGATAAATGTGCCTGAATCGGCAGATCATATTTTTCTGCCTGCTCTGCTAACGCCGTCATCAGTTCTCTTGTGCAGATCATACTGAGTGTTGGTGTCACAATCGGACGCACCAGATCTGATTTATCTATATTTTCACGAATAAAACGCTCCGATTCTGCAATGGCAACATCTGTTTTTTCCATTGCATCTTCTAACGTATTGCAATCCTCACAAACTTTTCCAACATATGCTTTAAGACCTGTCTGACACAGTTCATCCACCAGAATGGATGCAGAATCAGCATGAATGGTCGTCATAATAATGGAATGCGTAATTCCATATTTTAATAATTCTTTTGCAAAATCATGATAAACTTTTTTTGCATATTCCTTATCATGAAGTCTGATCTCCTGTGGTATGGTCAACGTATCTAACCATTCGATCAGTTCTGTGTTATAGCCGATACCAATGGTCGGCATCTGCGATGCATGCACATGACAGTCTGTAAATCCAGGTATGATCAGCCTGTTTCCAAAATCAACGACTTCAATTCCTTTATATTCCTCCGGAAGTACCGGATAACAGTCTTTCACTTTTCCCTGATCATCCACTACGATATAGCCATCTGCAAGCAGTGTAAATTCATGGTATGTTTTTGTATAAATAATATTCCCCTTGTATGCTTTCATATCATCCAACCTCACTTTTTCAGGCAGCAATGCATCTTCACATCCCGGTGTATCGTACATTACTGCCTGCAATTTTATCACTGTTTTACAACAAAGACATCACTGTCTGAAATGTCATGCTTTTACGGAAGCTGACCTATTACATTATCAACTAAGAAATCCATACTTCTGTTAACTTCATCAGACATTGTCTCGCCTTCTTTTACGATCACATTGCCCTGATTATCTTTGATTTCTCCAGCAAGTACCTCAAGCTCTCCGGATGCAATCTTCTGCTGTACGTCATGAACTTTATCTGCTACATCCTGTGGTACAATGTCCATATTAATATCAGAAATTGTAGAACAGTTTTCTTCTGCGCCCCAGTAATAAGATGTATCTTTTGGCGTTCCATCTGCTGCATACTGTTCAATGATATCCTCAAAGATCGGTGCCCAGTTCCACATGTAAGAAACCATAACCGCATCCGGTGCATAATCCTTCATATCCACATGATATCCGGTACAGAGTACTTTTGCAGCTTCACATGCCTGTGGAATTGCCGGGGAGGAAGCATTGATACCGATACATTTGATTCCAAGTGATATCAAACTGTTTGCACAATCTGCCTCAGCAGTCGGATCATACCAGCTGTTTGCCCATACAACACGTACAGTTGCATTTGGATTTGCATATTTTGCACCGAGTGCAAATGCATTGATACCCTGAATAACAGAAGCTTCCGGCTGTCCTGCAGAATATCCAAGATCATCCTGGTCAGACATTAATGCTGAGATATAACCACAGAGGAACATACCTTCATAAGAACGAATCTGATAACCACAAAGATTTCCATTCATCGATGTTCCATCTGCCTGTGCAAACTGAATATCCGGGTATTTTGAAGATAATTCCTCGATTGCACTCTTATAACCGGTAGATGCACCAATGATGATGTTGCATCCATCTGCAACAAGTCCTTCTGCAACATTGGTAAAATCTGTTCCTGTCTCAGCAACATTATCTACAAATTCCAGATTATCCTCAGAAATTCCAAGCTCGGATAATGCATTTACAATTCCTGTATACTGTGCCTGTGTCCAACCGCCATCATCTTTACCAAAACTACCGATTGCACCAACTTTAATATTGGAAAAATCTTCCGTTGCTGCTTTTCCAGACTCTGTTGCTGCACCATCAGATGATGCTGACGCATCGCCAGAAGCACTTCCTGCATTGTTGCCACAGCCACTTAACATTGCTGCCGCCATGGTCACTGTCAATAAAATACTCACTGCTTTCTTCTTCATAATAATTTCCTCCTGCCTGTTTTTTATATCTTCTGTTCCATAATTAGAAACAGCAGTTACCTTTCTTCACGGTCATACGGTACACCAAGCATTGCCGGCTGTGCGGTATGTTTTCCCCGGAAGGAACCCGTTGATAAAATTAATACGATGACCGTACAGATATACGGAAGCATCTTTAAAAAATAAGTTGGTATATCCGGTAAAAATAAAGGAATATAATTTGTCAGCACATTCACACCTGAAAATAATAATGCTCCACCGATTGCAATCATCGGGTTCCACATGGAAAAAATCACAAGTGCTGCTGCAATCCATCCTTTTCCAGATGTCATCTCATCATTCCAGAATGGTGTACTCACCAGTGTTAAATATGCCCCGCCAACTGCGCTTAAAATACAACCGAATGTCACATAGATATATCGAAGTCTTACAACATTGTATCCATCTGCATCAAGTGCTCCCGGATTCTCTCCAAGTGCCCGAAGTACCATACCAGGCTTTGTTTTCATCATAAAAACTGTCGCGAGTGGTGCAAGGAAATACAAAATATATACCAGCGGATCCTGATCAAATAATACAGGACCAATGATTGGAATTTTAGACAAAAGCGGAATCGCCATTGTATGAATATGATAACGGGATGCAACACTTACCACGCTTTTTCCGACGAAGCCACTCATACCTGTACCAAATGTTACAAGCGCAAGCCCCGTCACAACCTGATTAGCTTTTAACGTTACTGTTAAAAATGCATATGCAATTCCAACCACTGCTCCAACCAAAAGCACAACCAATACTGCCACAACCATACTTCCCGTTTTGTATCCGGTGTAATAACCAACCACTGCTCCGATCAGCATAATACCTTCAAGACCAAGATTCATAATACCGGCTCGCTGTGAAAATATTTCTCCGATACATGCATATAAGATTGGCGCTGCGCCTATGATGATCGTCGCCAAAATTGTTATTGTCATGTCTGCTGCTCCCATTTACGCCGCCTCCTTTATCTCTTTTTTGATCTTCGCTGCATTTTTCAAAACAGATACTTTGTATTTTCCGACCAGTTCACCACCAAGTACAAAAATTAAAATTGCACCCTGAAGCATTGTAACAACCTGTGACGGAATTCCCATCGTCTGTACCGAATAACCACCAATGGTAAGCCCTCCGAAGAAGATCGATACAAGTAATACTACAAAAGGATTAAATTTACTTAAATATGCAATGACGATACCTGTAAATCCGGCATTGTTTGCAATTCCGGTCTGCAGTTTATAAACCTGTCCGCTGACCTGTGCAAATCCTGCCATTCCTGAAATACCACCACTGACCAACATAACAAGAAGTATTTTCTTTACTACTTCAAGTCCTGCATAATGTGCCGCTGTAATATTCTTACTGATTACTTTAATCTGATAACCTGCCACCGTATATTTAAAGAACAGATAAATTAAAATAGCACACACAATCGCAATGATGACTCCCGCATTGATATTGGTTCCAAAATAGCTTTTCATCTTTGCGTAATCTGGAATTGTTTTTGATACCGGAAGATTGATATCTTTATCGATCCATGGTCCGAAACAGAGATAATCTACAAATAAAATTGCCACATAGTTGAGCATCAACGTAATGATCGTTTCATTGACATTCCAGAATGCCTTCGGGATAATTGCAATCACACCCCAAATTGCGCCTGCTACGAACGCTGCTAAGACCATTGCCGGGATCGTAAGTTTTTCAGGAATGAAATTGCAATACAGTGCAATTCCTGTTGCCGCAAAAGCACCCATTGTGTACTGACCTTCCGCTCCGATATTGTTTAATCCCATCTTAAATGCAACCGAAACACCCAGACTGCAAAGCATAAGTGGAATTGCATATACGATACTGTTTGATAATCCACGGACAGAACCAAATGCTGTCTTTAACATTTTCCAGTAAACCAAAAACGGATTCTCTCCATATCCAAGGATAAAGATTGCACAGAATGCCATCGCAAGAAGAATACAAACGACCACATTTTCAATCCTCTGAATTGGTGTTACATTGTCCCTCTTCTGTATCAGTAACTTCATATTCAGTCCTCCTTTTCCCCAGTCATTAATCTGCCGATCTTATCATAAGTTGCATCTTTAATATCCAAAACTCCCTGTAACTTTCCAGAACAAAGTACACCGATCTTATCTGACAGACTCATTAACTCATCTAAATCTTCTGATATTAAAAGAACTGCTTTTCCGTTATTTCTTGCTTCAAGTAATATCTCATGTATCGCCTGTGTAGTCCCGATATCAAGTCCACGCACCGGATAGGCTGCAATCACAACATCTGGATCACTGTCCATCTCGCGCCCTATGATCAATTTTTGCTGATTACCACCAGACATCATGCTGACCGGATACTTTAACCCGGCATTTTTAACTGCATATTCTTTTACAATCTCTGTGGTCTTTTCTGTGATCTTGCTCTTTAAAAGAATTCCATGTCTGCTGTATTTCTTACTGTCACTCGCTTTTAATAAGAAGTTTTCCTGCATATTCATGGATGCAACTAACCCCATATGAATACGGTCTTCCGGGATAAATGAGATTCCCTCTGCGATTCTCTGGTGAACCGACATCTGCGTGACGTCCGAACCTTTATAAGTTACCGTACCGGTCTCACTTTTTCTTAATCCGGCAAGTACCTCGGCCAAAAGATTCTGTCCGTTTCCAGCAACACCTGCAATACCAAAAATCTCATTTTTATGAAGATCCATAGAAAATTCCGACAGTCCTATGATTCCTTTATCATTTTTAACAGACAGATCTTTCACAGAGAGCAGCAACTCTCCGACCGGTGTTTTTTCTTCCTGTCTGATATCACTTTCCGTACGGTTACCCATCATCATGCTGGTAAGTTCTTCTTTCGATGTCTCCTCTTTTTTCATGGTAGCGATTGAAGTTCCATTCCGAAGTACGGTAATGCGATCTGCATGCATCATAACCTCATTCATCTTGTGTGTGATAAATACGATTGTTTTTCCGTCATCCGCCATTTTGCGAAGTGTCTGAAACATGTGAATGGATTCCTCCGGTGTCAGTACCGCACTAGGTTCATCTAAGATCATGATCTCTGTGCCGCGGTATAAAAGTTTTACGATTTCAACTCTCTGCTGTTCACCAACGGAAAGCTGCCATATCTTTGCGTTCGGTGTAACCTCAAGTCCAAACTTTTCCGAACATTCCTTGATCTTTCGATCCATCTCTGCAGTATCCACGAAAATACCTTTTGTCTTTGTGGAAAGGAGAATGTTTTCCGTTGCCGTCAGTGTCGGAATCAGCCTGAAATGTTGATGTACCATACCTATCCCAAGATCTACCGCCTGTTTCGGTGATCTAAAGGCAACCTTTTTGCCTTTGTAAAAAATGCCTCCATAGGTGGGCTTATATATACCGGTCAAGATATTCATCAATGTACTTTTTCCGGCTCCATTTTCTCCCAGAAGTGCATGTATCTCACCGCTATAAAGCTTTAAGTTGACATTATCGTTTGCCTTAATTCCGGCAAATGTCTTTGTTATATTTTTCATCTCCAAAACCGGTTCGCTCATGTCTGTCACTCCTTTACATTTTTTCTTCTGTATGATCTAAAAAGTCTCTAAGTAAATTTCCTGAAACCTTTTTCCGGTATGCTGCCGTCGACCGCTGATCATCAATCGGTCTCACATGTTCCATATATGCGTCAAACAACATTTCTTTTTGCTGTGAAAATGTCTCCTTATCCATTCCTTTCATCTTTGCCTCAAGTGTCTCATCCTTTACCACTGTGATGCCGACTGCCCCAAAGGCTGCGCTGATGGATTCAATCTTTCCGTCCTTGATTTTTGACACTCCAAAAAATGATAATTTCGAAATTGCCTCTGCCCTTCTTGCACCGACCTTTTTATGATAAAAATATGTCTTACCAGTAAAATATGTCTTTGGAACAATAATCTTTGTCAGTAACTCTTCTGGTCTGCGATCCAGTTTTCGAATTCCAAGGATAAATTCTTTTATTGGAAGAATCCTCTCTTCTATGTGTTCCCCATCTTTCATGGACTCTAACTTTACCTTTGCCTTCAGTGCATACCACATCGGGAGCGTATCGCCTGCTGGAGATGCATTACAGATATTTCCTCCTAAAGTTCCACGATTCCGGATTGCCGGGGATGCCACCTGGGAACATACGGTTTTCATGATATCCGGCATATCCGATTCGATCAGTTCGGTAAATGTAACTCCTGCACCGATCTGCCATTCATCTTTTGTTTCCTCAATCCTTTTTAGTTCTTCAATCTGGTTAATAAAAATCACATTTTCCTTAAATCGCTTTACAACCATAAGATCCGTTCCACCGGAAAAAATCTGTATATCTTCCTTTTGGGCAAGGAGCTTTAATGCCTCTTCTTTTGTTTTGGGATTGTAACCTACCATAAGCCTGCCCCTCTTTCTGCCGCTGACAAAACTGCGTCTATGATCATGTTATAGCCGGTGCATCTGCAAATATTTCCTGAGATTGCAAGTCTTACATCTGCTTCTGTGGGATGTGGATTTTTCTCTAAGAGCGCCTCCGCAGCCATGATCATTCCCGGTGTACAAAATCCACACTGTACTGCTCCCGCATCTGCAAATGCCTTATCAAGCACCTCAAAACGTTTGGTGTTTCGAAGTCCTTCGATAGTCGTGACACACGATCCATCAACACTTCCAATTGCCACTAAACATGAATTTGAAAGTCTTCCGTCTATGATCACTGAGCATGCTCCACATTCTCCCTCACCACAGCCTTCCTTTACTCCGGTAAAATTCAATTTTTTCCTTAATATATCTACCAGCCGCTCTGTCGGATCACAGTCAAACAGATATTCCGCATTATTAATGTTTACACATATCATGATTTTTCACGCCCTTTCCTGTTATCTTATAATTTCTTCCGGCGTAATCGGAATCTTCGTAAAATGCAATCCACTTGCCTGTTCCACTGCCTCAACATAAGCTGGTGCACTGCCGTGTACGGTAAGTTCTCCGGCGCCCTTTGCACCAAATGGTCCGTTATCATAGAGATTATCCATCGTACAGGTAACAAATTCTGCCGTATCCATCGACGTAGGCACCATATAATCAGTAAAACTTCCCTGACGGATTCTTCCATTTACCGCATCCATTCTTTCCATGGAAGCATAGCCGACACCCTGCAGCATACCGCCTTCAATCTGCCCCTGCATGATCACATCATCAATGGTGTAACCTACATCGTAAACTCCACAACCACCCGTCACATGTGCTTCTCCGGTCAACGTATCAAGTTCAATTTCTATGATGTTGACTCCCCAGGAATAAGTTGGATAAGGGTCGCCTGTAAATGTATTTAAATCCCATGGGATCATATCTGCCGGATGTACATAATGTTTGACAATAACCTGCTCTTTTCCGTCTAACCACTTTTCCTTTAATTCTGCTGCCGCCTTCTGCAAAAGATTTCCAACGATCATGATGGATCGTGAAGCGACGGTCGGTCCTGAATTTGGTACACGATCCGTATCCGGATTTACGATGATAACATCCTCAAGGGGAATTCCAAGGGTTCTTGCAACGATCTTAGTATAAGTTGTTTTTACCCCCTGTCCCATATCCGTACTGCTTGCTAAAATTTCTACTTTATTGTCTTTATATTTTTTAATAGAAGCAACCGACTTCAAAAAATCTTTTTCTGCCGACCCTGTAAATCCACATCCGTGAATGGATAATCCCATTCCAATGCCTTTTCTGTAACGTCCTGTCTGATTTTTGTATGTCTCTTTTTTCTTCCGGTAATCAGTCATCTCACATGCTTTTTCTATCATTTGCGGCATGATAACCGGATATTTATATAAACCACTTGTCGCCGTTGCCGATCCCTGTACAACTAAATGTCTGCTCTTGTAAAGGAGCTTGTCCTCTCCTGTAAATTCAGCGATATGATTCATAAATGTTTCAATCGCATAGTGACTCTGTGGTGCACCAAATCCCCGGAACGCTCCAGTCGGAACTTTATTTGTTTTCATAACCCTTCCGTGAACGCTTAAACTTGGAATATCATAAACCCCGGTAATTGTGATCAGGCATCTCTGCATTACCGTTGCCGATACTGTCTGGTAAGCGCCTCCGTCAAAAGTGACATCTGCAGTCAGTCCAATAATATTGTTATTCTTATCAAGGGCTGCTTTGTAATGGATATCTGCCGGATGTCTCTTCGGAGAATCATATACATCCTCTTTTCGTCCAAGTACAAATCTTACTGGACATCCTGTCTTTTTTGCTGCCAATGCTGCCTGACAGGCAACTAATGACGGGTAATCTTCTTTTCCACCGAATCCGCCTCCCGTAACTGCCTGAATAACCTGTACATTTTCGGGTTTCTGATGAAAAACTGCTGCAAGTTCGTTTTTAATGTAGTAAGGATTCTGCATGGAGCCATAGATTAAAATATGATCATCTTTCCAGGTGACTAACATACCGTTCGTTTCCAGATACATCTGTTCCTGATAGCCTGTATGTAATGTTTCCTCATACACCTTATCCGCTTTTTCGAAGCTTTTCTCAACTTCATTTTTGCAGTAAAAATATTCTACCTGTACCTCCGTCGACTCTTCCACAGAACAAATTGCCGGTAATTCTTCATATTCCACAACTGTCTGCTCTGCATAACGTTTTGTCTGTTTTTCCTTTGGACCGCAGATCATTGCGATTCCTTCACCAATATAGTTCACAAACTCATCTGCATAAATCCGCTGTCCATCCTTCTCATCGCGCAGGAAGTTCGGTTCTGTCATATCGTGTGCATCCACGGTATAATAGCCTTCCTCCATCTCGGGATAATGTATGCTTTTTATTCTTGCATGCGGTACGGTCGATCTTACCATAATTCCATAAAGCATATGCTCCATCCGGTAATCACCGACATACTTTGCCTCTCCGCTTACCTTTGCGTAATGATCCACTTTTCTGACAGGTGATCCTAAACGCTCCATACTGATTCCTCCCTGCTACATTCCGATTTCTGTAACCAGAATTTCATCTTCTCCTGATACAGATGCCTGTATCACGCCATCTGTATCAACTAAAAAGCTTTCCTTTGGATCTGCCAAAAGAAGTTTTGCTCCGCTTTTCTTTGCAAAATTAAGAACCTCTTTCTTTCTGTTTTCATCTCCGCCATAACCCGACACAAGAATGAGTTTTACCTTTTGCTGTTTCATCCGCTCTGCGGTCTTAAGGCACTTCATATCAGATTCCATCAAAATTCCTGTCAAAACAGATGTGACATCAAAATACTTTATTTCTTTTCCAATGCTTCCTTTCCAATATAGAAGTTCTCTCTGCTCAATGTGTATTTTCTGATAAGTTGCCTTTATCTCCCCTGTCGGTCCAAATACCACCTGGGTATCAAACAATCTTCCGGGAATCTGACTTTTCTGTGACATCCCAACGATCAGGTAAAGTCCACAACTTTTTGCAATTTCTGAAAGCAGCTTTGTCATACGTCCCGGTATCGTATCTGAAACCTCAAACAACTTTAATCCAAGTTGATCTGCATCCTGCCCGCAGAGTGCGAATTCCGGGAAACAGATTATTTTTACATTTTCTTTGGAAGCCTTTGCACAGATTTCTTTTATTTTTTCCAGATTTTTTTCGGTATCACCCAGTACGCTTTTAAAATTAACCGCTGCGCACTTTAATTTTTTTTCATTCATAGAACACCTCATTTTTTCTTCCGGATCATGCACTAAACTCCGTAGATTGCTTTTCGCGGACAACGCGAACGGCATAACCCGCAGCCCATGCATTTTTTCGGATCTGCCACTGGCTTTTTATCCGGCATACGGATTGCAAAAAACGGACACACCTTTTCACAGATTCCACAGGAAACACATTTCTCTGTATTAAACTGTGCCATCTTTCTTTCATAATCAAGTTCTCCAACCTTAAGTTCCGTGTTTACAACTTCTTCAATAGAAGAAAAATTATATTTTTCCAAAGCCGCTGGAAGATCTTTTATAATCTTTCCATACAGATCACGTCCCTTTAAAAGTGCTGCTGACAGCATCTCAACTGCATTAGCTCCGGCAAGTAAAAATTCAAGGACATCCTCCGCTGTCTCAACACCGCCGACACCAATAATCTCACATTCCGGTACTGCACGTTTTACATTGTTGACAAAAGCAAGTGCCACCGGCTTGATCGCCGG
>ERZ1026854.308-NODE-308-length-35282-cov-5.474778_pt1 | contig 35282 bp, 29 predicted proteins | sample MGYA00380157_ERZ1026854 | MGnify/ENA primary metagenome ERZ1026854 (study PRJEB33269, sample SAMEA4719793) | human gut metagenome | biome: human-associated habitat; feature: organic feature; material: feces | place: Cameroon | collected 2013-10 ... | reverse complement strand
GAAAAAGAGTTAATTATTTAGAATCATAACCAAGGAGTTTAATTAACATGAGAAATTTTGAATATTATTCACCTACAAAGGTGTTTTTTGGAAAGGATACCCATTTCAAAGCGGGCGAAATCTTAAAAGAATATGGATGTCGTAAAGCCCTCATACATTACGGAAGCGAAAGCGCTGTAAAATCTGGTCTGATCAATGATATCTGCAAAAGTCTCACAGATGCCGGAATTGACTTTGTCACTTTAGGCGGTGTTGTCCCAAATCCACATCTTTCCAAGGTTCGTGAGGGAATTTCCCTCTGTCAGAAAGAACAGGTCGATTTTATTCTGGCAGTCGGAGGCGGAAGCGTTATCGATTCAGCCAAAGCAATTGGTTACGGTGTTGCCAATCCCTGGACGGATGTCTGGAATTTCTTTCTGAAAACAGAAGTACCAACTGCCTGTCTCCCGATCGGTGCGATTCCGACCATTGCTGCATCTGGCAGTGAAATGAGCGGTTCCTGTGTTATTACAAACGAAGATGGTTGGCTGAAACGTGGCAGCACACGAAGCGATCTGTGCCGTCCTAAATTTACCCTCATGAATCCAAGACTTACCTATACCCTTCCAGAATATCAGACAGAAAGTGGTTGTGTTGATATCCTTCTTCACACCATGGAGCGCTATTTTGTCAACATTGAAACAATGGAAATTACAGACAGTATCAGCGAATCTCTGATGCAGACTGTTATCTATAATGCACGCATTCTGTTAAATGAGCCAGGCAATTATAATGCGCGGGCTGAGATCATGTGGGCCGGCAGCCTTTCTCATAACGATCTGACTGGCTGCGGAACCGGTGGCGGTGACTGGGCCTGTCATCAGCTTGAGCACGAACTGGGCGGACTTTACGATGTTACACACGGTGCCGGACTTGCAGCCATCTGGGGAAGCTGGGCACGTTACGTATACGACGCTAATCCTGAACGTTTTGCTCAGTTTGCCACTAATATTTTTGACATTCCATGCTTTGCTGATTATGAAAGCACCGCACTTGCCGGCATCAATGCAATGGAAGACTTTTTCCGCTCGATTCATATGCCTACCAGTCTTCATGAACTGGGACTTGATCTGACGGACGAACAGATCCATGAACTGGCCTTCAAATGCAGTTTTGAAGATACACGTACTATTGGTGTTTTCAAACAGTTGAATATGAAAGATATGGAAAAAATCTATACCATGGCAAGATAATTTTAACGGTATTATTATTTTTTCAGAATTTTAAATTTTAAAGGCAGAACCCGAAAGTTATAATCGGAGTTCTGCCTTTTTAATGTATCCAAGAATGCCTCGGCATTCTTGCTGCGGGTGTATTTTATTTTAGCAGGTATACCTCAGTATCATAAGTACCTTTTGCCTCTCCCTCTGCATGAGTGGCAACATATATATCAATACGATTCTTCTTAATCGCACCTCCGCAATCCTCTGCCACATAAATCTGTCCGTTGATCACAACCTTGCTTCCATATGGAATTACCGATGGATCTACAGCAATCGTATGATTTGTCACCGCTGTGACTCCGGTAGACGTAATGCCATTGGCATATGGGCCGCAGCAAATACTGCAAGGACAGTAATGTGTGATCTTGAACACTCCCAGATCCTGCAGATTTGCATCGGAAGACACTGCCACCGGTGTACCTATCTGCACGCCATTCTGCTCCGAAATACCTGGTTCTACATCCTCCAGAGCATCAGCAAACACACCTTTGCCGCTTCCCTCATGAAGCGTTCCTGCATTTTCATTTTCGTCGACCGTATCAGATTCATCTTCCGTTGTGTCTGAAAGCTTCAGACAACTTGTCGGAATATACCCCTCTGTCTCAGTCCCATCTGCATCCTGATATGTAATACGGCTCCAAACTTGGTTAACTGTACCGGTCTGTTTCACTTCATCAAGTTCCAGTACTTCTCCAATTTCTTCACCGTCTTTTTTACTGGGATAATCAAGCACTGTCACATCACTCTTAACTTCAACTTCTGCATCAGCCGGCTGGATCTGATCTGTATCACTGAGCATCTGATTCTGAATATACCCAATAATATTCTCTCCGTCCGCTTCACAGGACACCTTACTCCATCCATTATCGCAAACGGCACTTCTCGTCAGTGTATCTCCTAATGTAATATCTGTAAGCTTTTCACTGGTATCTCCTGGTTTTGCATAGATTCCTGCGCTTTTAGCCGTTACATACAACATATCCTGGACTGCTGCAACTCTGACAGCATTACCAGCGCCATCATCGGTCTCAAATTCCTGAAAAACCTTATTATCCTTTTTGTCCGCTGTTACTGCCTGATAATCCTGTACAGCGCCATAGGCTGCCGCTGTATGACATGTCAGCACAATTCCTGTCAAAACTGCACAAACCTTCTTTTTCACAGGTTTTCACCTCGTCTCTATAACTTATTTAAGAATGCTTCTGCATTCATGTTTCCCCATCTCTTACTCGGGATTATTTTAGCACAAGAATTAACGTATTTCAAATTTACACAGTTTTTTCATTAAAATTTAAGAATTTCTTTGTTGTTCTTTCCTTTTCAAAAATCTGTTTACACGTTACAATAAGAACTATGAGAACACATAAGAAAAAAATCACAAATCCAAAACTTAACAAAAAAGAACTTCTTCAGAAACGGCAAAAACAGGTTTTTTTTCAGAAAGTGGCACTGTTTCTGCTAGGTCTCCTGCTTTTTGTTTCTGCAGTCATTGTCTTTTCTGTCCGTAAGCAAAAACAGACCTGGACAATCAATTCCACTTGCGAATCTTACCGTGCAGATGTAGAACAGGCAGCCTCCACATATGGTATGGCAGATTACGTGAATCTGATCCTTGCACTTATGATGCAGGAAAGCTCCGGACAGGGAACTGATGTGATGCAGTCTTCTGAGGGTGCTTATAACACAAAATATCCTCAAACACCTAATGGGATCACTGATGTTGATTATTCTATCGCCTGTGGAATTCAGGAACTGAAATATTCCATGGAAAAGGCCGGTGTCACATCTCCTGATGATACTGCACATATCGAGCTTGCCCTTCAGGGGTACAATTTTGGTGCGGATCTTTATTTCAGCTATCTTGAAAAAAATGGTATTACTTCCTGGTCTGTTGAAAGTTCTGAAGCTTTTGCCAAAATGGCCAGTGGAGAAACGCCTCGTTCCGAAGACGATCCTCTGTATGCTTCCGCAGGTCCCTGGGATTACGGAGATCAGCATTACCCAGAACATGTCCTGCGTTATTATCACTGACAAAGCCCAAAATATGCTTAAATTATGCTTTTGAAACTTTTTTTAAAATTTTTTAATTTTTTTCAAAAAAACATTTGACAACTACAATTATATCTGGTATTATATGTCTTGTCGATGAGGAACACACTTCTTCACAAGACACATGCGATAGTGGCGTAGTTGGTAACGCGCGACCTTGCCAAGGTCGAGACCGCGGGTTCGAGCCCCGTCTATCGCTCTTTTTATTTAAGAATCAGGATATTCTCCTGGTTCTTTTTTTTACTTTATAGGAACAAAAACACCCGATCTCCCATATATCTGGAAGGTCGGGTGCAAAAAACTTTTTCTGTATAAAATTCTCTCTTTTAATGATGGAATAATCTGATTCCGGTAAATGCCATCACCATTCCATATTTATTGCAGGTATCGATTACTGCATCATCTCTTACTGAACCACCAGGCTGTGCAATATATTTAACGCCACTCTTATGCGCTCTTTCAATATTATCGCTGAATGGGAAGAATGCATCTGATCCAAGTGTAACATCAGTCATCTGATCAAGCCATGCTTTTTTTTCTTCTCTTGTAAATACTTCCGGTTTCTCAGTAAATGTTTTCTCCCATGCACCATCCGCAAGTACGTCCATATATTCTTCTCCGATATAAACATCGATGGCATTGTCTCTTTCAGCTCTGCTGATCGTATCTTTGAATGGAAGATTCAGTACCTTCGGACACTGACGCAGGAACCAGTTGTCTGCTTTCTGTCCTGCAAGTCTGGTACAATGTACACGAGACTGCTGTCCTGCTCCAACACCAATTGCCTGTCCGTCTTTGACAAAGCATACAGAGTTGGACTGTGTATATTTCAGAATAATCAGAGAAACTTTCAGATCTCTCTTTGCTTCTTCACTAAGTTCTTTGTTTTCCGTTACAATATTTGAAATCAGTTCATCATCAATCGCAAGTTCCTGACGACCCTGCTCAAAAGTAACTCCAAACACCTGCTTGTGTTCCAGTGGAGCCGGTACATAGTCCGGATCGATCTCAATAACGTTGTAATTTCCTTTTTTCTTCTGTTTGAGGATTTCCAGTGCTTCGTCAGTATATCCCGGTGCGATCACTCCATCAGAAACCTCTCTCTTGATCAGCATTGCTGTGTCTTTATCACATACATCAGAAAGAGAAATAAAATCACCAAAAGATGACATTCTGTCTGCGCCTCTGGCTCTTGCATAAGCGCAAGCAAGCGGAGAAAACTCTTTCCAGTTCATATCCTCTACCCAGTAGATTTTAGCCAGTGTTTCTGTAAGTGGAAGTCCTACAGCAGCACCTGCCGGTGAAACATGCTTAAAAGATGTAGCTGCCGGAAGTCCGGTTGCTTTCTTAAGGTCTCTGACAAGCTGCCAGCCATTAAATGCGTCCAGGAAGTTAATATATCCAGGTCTTCCGGAAAGTACTTTGATAGGAAGCTCCTGTCCCTCTTCCATATAGATTCTGGAAGGTTTCTGATTTGGGTTGCATCCGTATTTTAACTGTAATTCTTTCATTTCTGCACTCTCCTTACTGATTTTTATTTACGATTTTTGTGTTATAAGTTCCTGTTGCAATGTCAATATAACGTACAAATAATGAAACCTTATTATCTTCATTTAAACTGTTCCAGAGAAGATCTGTAAATGTCTCTATGTCGTCCGGAATATCAACCAGTTTAGGTTCTCCCTCAAAGCTTGGCAGCGGGTTTCCATCACATTTATAAGTATGAATGAAACGTCCCTCTCCAGGAATTGCGTTCTCGTAAGCATATGTATATCTCAGGCAGGAATCCGGATTTCCATTATCACTTTTAAGAATAGACATTGCATAGCTGTAATTTCCATTTTCGATATGCATTACACCGGAAATACGAGGTGTATAGTTCGGACCATCCGGTTCAAATTCACGTGATCTTAATGACTGTTCAAAAGTCAGCTGCCTGTCAAGCCCTTCATAAATTGTATCTGTCTGATCTCCATTGGTTACAATTGTTTTATTACCAAGAACACGCACCGGAGCATAAATGATCAGGCTCGGATCTGTCAGCTTAGACGGATCAAATGCCTGTGTACGGATTCCTTCACCCTCTGTGACAAATACACGGTTTCTGCTGTTTTCGCTTCTTCCCATAATAAAGTAAGCAGTAACTGCTTTTGTTCCATCCGCAGATCGTCCAATGACAATTCCTCTGCCCGGATAAGAATTATTTTTCAGTTCATTTGTCAGTGAGATTTTTTCCATGTTCATTCTCCTTTTTTAACGTAATAGAATCGGATATGCACCTCGATCTTAAATTGAAAAAACCGCCTGGGTAGTCTGTTTCCAGGCTGCCCAGGCGGTCGGCACGTTCATTTACTGCACTCCCTGTAGTTAACTCTACTTCCGCCAGTCATGCAGTCGTTAAAATCATAATATACTAAATTATCAAATTTCGCAAGAACAAAAATAAAAACAATATTATTTGCTACTGTTCACTCCGTTCACAGCAGCTTATTCATCTACGCTGTAGTTTGGTGCTTCTTTTGTAATATGAATATCATGAGGATGAGATTCTTTAAGAGAAGCAGCAGAAATCTTAATAAATCTTCCTGTAGTCTTAAGCTTCTCAATTGTTTCTGCACCACAATATCCCATTCCGGAACGAAGTCCACCCATAAGCTGGAATACTGTATCTTCAACATGTCCCTTATAAGCAACACGTCCTTCAACACCTTCCGGAACAAGTTTCTTTGCATCCTGCTGGAAGTAACGGTCTTTGCTTCCGTTCTCCATAGCAGCAATAGAGCCCATGCCACGGTAAACTTTGTACTTACGTCCCTGATACAGTTCGAATGTTCCCGGGCTCTCATCACATCCTGCAAAGATACTTCCCATCATGCAGACATTTGCACCTGCTGCAATCGCTTTGGTAATATCTCCAGAATATTTAATACCACCATCTGCAATAATCGGGATTCCATAACGATTTGCCACTTCATAGCAATCCATAACTGCTGTAATCTGCGGCACACCGATTCCGGCAACTACACGTGTTGTACAGATAGAACCTGGTCCGATACCAACTTTAACTGCATCTACGCCTGCATCGATCAGAGCCTTTGTGGCAGCGCCTGTAGCAACATTACCTGCAATAACCTGCAGATTCGGATAAACATCCTTAATCTGACGTACAGCACGAAGAATGTTCTCAGAATGTCCATGTGCAGAATCAATAACAATAACGTCAACGTTTGCTTTCACAAGAGCTTCTACACGGGCAAGAACGTTTGCTGTAATACCTACAGCAGCACCGCAAAGAAGACGTCCCTGTTCATCTTTAGCTGCAAGAGGATATTTGATCTGTTTCTCAATGTCTTTGATTGTGATCAGACCTTTTAAGTTAAAATCATCATCTACAATGGGTAATTTCTCTTTACGGGATTTGGCAAGAATCTTCTTTGCCTCTTCCAGTGTGATTCCTTCTTTGGCTGTGATCAGCCCTTCAGAAGTCATACATTCTCTGATTTTCTTGGAGAAATCTGTTTCAAATTTGAGATCACGGTTGGTAATGATACCTACCAGTTTTTTGCCTTCTGTAATCGGCACACCTGAAATACGGAATTTTGCCATCAGGTTGTTTGCATCTTCCAGTGTATGATCAGCGGATAAAAAGAATGGATCTGTAATAACACCGTTCTCAGAACGTTTTACCTTATCTACTTCCTCTGCCTGAGCTTCAATAGACATATTCTTATGAATGATTCCGATACCACCCTGTCTGGCCATGGCAATTGCCATTCTATGCTCAGTAACAGTATCCATTCCAGCGCTCATCATAGGAATATTAAGCTTGATTTTTTTAGTTAAGTGTGTTGTAACATCTACCTGATTCGGAATTACTTTTGAATATGCAGGAACTAGCAGAACATCATCAAATGTAATACCTTCACCAATGATAGTACCCATTGTATTTCCTCCCTTGTATTATGTTGTTTTGATTTTGATTCAAAGTGTAACAAAAATAACTTACAGTGTCAATCCAAAAAAACTTTGCTCGGGGCTGAATTTTTGATAGCCTGTGCCATCTGCTCATCCGGTTCAATTATGATCCTGCTGTTTTCCCCGCCACTTTTGGCAATAATTGCGAAACGTTTGTGCTGTGGATTACCGGAAGAATAATCTAATGTTTTCATACGACTGTTTCCGTTGTAATAATCCATTCTGTGTGAATCAAGCGGTGCAACCAGATCTACTTCACTCAGTTTCAGTGAAGTCACCTTTTTACGTTTGGATTTTGCCATGACCATATCAATATCAAATTCTCCGTTTACAAAAAGATACTCATACTCCAGATCTGTGCGGGGGATTACAAAATAACATGCTATCCCAAGTGCAATTGCCACAACCAGGATAATCGGACTGATAAAAAGTCCTGCTCCGGCTGCCAGAACAGTCAGTACGATCATTCCATATTTCACAACTGCGTCTTTCGTTGTCGATTCTTTCTTAACCAGTAATTCAGAATAAAGATCGCTCATACGTACATTCTCCTTTATTTTTATGATTTAACTAAATTCTATCATAAAAAGGGATCAACGTCTATAACGTCAATCCCTTAATTCACTTACGTTGTTACTCTTAGTAACTGCTCTTAAATTACATCATGCCGCCCATTCCCGGAGCACCTGCCGGCATAGCCGGAGTATCTTCTTTGATTGTAGCAACTACAGACTCTGTTGTCAGAAGTGTAGATGCAACACTTGTTGCATTCTGCAGTGCACTTCTTGTAACCTTAACCGGATCAAGGATACCAGCACCTACCATATCTACATAAGTTTCATTCAGTGCATCAAAGCCTACACCTGGTTCAGATTCTCTTACTTTGTTGATGATAACGGATCCTTCCAGACCTGCATTTGCAGAAATATGGAAAAGAGGAGCCTCAAGAGCTTTAAGGATAACATTTGCTCCTGTCTTTTCATCACCTTCAAGATTTGCAACCAGTTCAGCAACTTTCTTGGAAGCATGGATATATGCAGATCCGCCACCTGCGATGATACCTTCTTCTACTGCTGCTCTTGTAGCTGCAAGAGCATCTTCCAGACGAAGTTTTGCTTCTTTCATTTCAGTTTCTGTTGCAGCACCAACACGGATAACTGCTACACCGCCTGCCAGTTTTGCAAGTCTTTCCTGTAATTTTTCTTTATCAAATTCAGATTTTGTTTCTTCAATCTGTTTACGAATCTGTGCAACACGGTCAGCGATAGCATTCTTGTCACCAAGACCATCAACGATAACTGTGTTTTCTTTTGCAACTTTAACAGATTTTGCACGACCCAGCTGAGCCATTGTTGTTTCTTTAAGATCGAGTCCAAGTTCCTCAGAAATCACCTGGCCGCCTGTAAGGATAGCGATATCCTGCAGCATTTCTTTTCTTCTGTCGCCATAGCCAGGAGCTTTAACAGCAACAACCTGGAATGTTCCTCTTAATTTATTTACGATAAGAGTTGTAAGAGCTTCTCCTTCTACATCCTCTGCAATGATAAGAAGTTTTGCGCCAGCCTGAACAACCTGCTCCAGCAACGGAAGTACTTCCTGGATATTGCTGATCTTTTTGTCAGTGATCAGGATATATGGATCTTCCAGATTTGCTTCCATTTTTTCCATATCTGTAGACATGTACGCAGAAATATATCCACGATCGAACTGCATACCTTCAACCAGATCCAGTTCTGTATGCATTGTTTTGGATTCTTCTACTGTAATAACACCATCGTTGGAAACTTTTTCCATTGCATCTGCAACCAGCTGTCCTACTTCTTCATCGCTTGCGGAAATAGCTGCAACATTTGCAATCTGAGCTTTACCACTGATCTTCTGGCTCATTTCTTTGATAGCCTCTACAGCTGTATCTGTAGCCTTTTTCATACCTTTTCTGAGGATGATCGGGTTAGCGCCTGCTGCCAGGTTCTTCATTCCTTCATGAACCATAGCCTGTGCCAGAACTGTTGCAGTAGTTGTACCATCACCTGCTACATCATTTGTCTTGGATGCAACTTCTTTAATCAGCTGAGCACCCATGTTTTCGAATCTGTCTTCCAGTTCAATTTCTTTTGCAATTGTAACACCATCGTTTGTAATAAGCGGAGCACCAAACTGTTTGTCAAGTACTACGTTTCTTCCTTTTGGTCCGATTGTTACTCTTACTGTATCTGCAAGCTTATTTACACCAGTTTCAAGTGCTGCTCTTGCTTCTGCACCGAATTTAATTTCTTTTGCCATGATGACTGTCCTCCTGAAATAATTAATGATCCATAACGTTTTTATTTAACGTTGTAATTATTCAACGATTGCAAGAATATCATTCTGTTTTACAATAATGTATTCTTCTCCGTCAAGTTTTACTTCTGTTCCTGCATATTTGGAATAAATAACTTTATTTCCTACAACAACTTCCATTTTAACTTCCTTGCCATCAACCATTCCGCCAGGTCCTACAGCAATAACCTCTGCCTGCTGCGGTTTTTCCTGTGCCTGACCCGGAAGTACGATACCGGATTTTGTTGTTTCTTCTGCTTCTAACTGTTTTAATACAACTCTGTCACCTAAAGGTACTAATTTCATGATCTATTTCCTCCTTTATTGTTGCTTTTCTTCTGGACTGTTAGCACTCATTTCATCTGAGTGCTAACCACTGTCCCTATATTATTTAAATTGGTGATTTTCTGCAACTCTTTTCACAGTCACAGAATAGTTTATTTACTTTTATATGCTTATTTTTACTCTTATTTTCTTCCTTTTTCTCACTTTTTAATTTTTAACAAAGAAAAGACCTTTTCCAATTGGAAAAGGTCCTGTTTTTCATTCGTATTTATGATTTCTTATTTCTCTGTGCCTTAATTTCTTCCAGTTCATCAAAAATCACTTCATTAAGTACTTTGATGTAGGTTCCTTTCATACCGGAAGAACGGGACTCAATAACACCTGCACTCTCGAATTTACGAAGTGCATTCACAATAACTGATCTGGTAATCCCAACACGATCCGCAATCTTACTTGCTACAAGGATACCTTCTTCTCCGTCAAGTTCATCAAATATATGAATAATTGCTTCCAGTTCTGAGAAGGACAGTGTATTGAACGCAGATTTTACAACCTGCTGTTTACGGTCTTCTTCCGCATTCTCTTCATGAACTGCTCGCATCATTTCCAGTCCAACTACCGTTGTTCCATATTCGCTGACGATAATATCCTCGATATCATACGGTTTATCATTACGGTACATGAAGACAGTTCCCAGTCTTTCACCGGCAATATCAATCGGATTGATGATACCCTGACAGTTGCTGTTTACATGCTCAAATCCAAGTGTCTGAAGATTGACGTTTTCTTTTGTAGACAAAACGCCCAGGAAACGTTCGTTTAACAGAGTATCCACATGTCCGCCTACCGTGTCTTCAATCAACTCAGTGATTTCTTCCACACCAGGACACAAACTGATTCCAAGTACTTTACCTTTTTTGCTCAACACCAGAATATTAGAGCTTAATGTATCCATTAATACCTGACAGATATCATTAAACACAACTTTACTGGAGCTGCTGTTGTGTAAAAGTTTATTGATTTTTCTGGTTTTATCCAACAACTGAACGCTCATTACGGCCTCCTTCTCTTGTTTTTCGATGTTTTCAATCTTATGGTATAATAGTACACGTTTTGCAACGAAAATACAAGATATTTTTATATTTTTTTCGATTTTGTCTACATTTTCAGAAAATTTATATATTTAATCTTCTTTAGACTTTTGCTCTACATAACCGCAAGTCGTCTCACTGCAGACAATCTTATTTCCTTTTTCGACCATATAGCTTCCACAAACCGGACATTTCTTAGCAGACGGTTTCTGCCAGGACATAAAATCACATTCCGGGTTGTCGATACAACCATAATATTTACGACCCTTCTGGGTTTTCTTCAGAACTACATCTTTTCCGCATTTCGGACATGACACACCGATTTTTTCGTAATAAGGTTTTGTATTTCTGCATTCCGGAAATCCCGGGCAGGCAAGAAATCTTCCATGCGGTCCATATTTAATGACCATATTGCGGCCGCATACATCACAGATTTCATCTGTGACTTCATCCTGAATTTCAACCTTTTCCAGTTCCTGTTCAGCTGCATCTACGTCTTTTTTAAGATCCGGATAGAAATTTCTTACAACTGTTTTCCATTGCACTGTGCCTTCTTCCACACAGTCAAGAAGCCCTTCCATCATTGCTGTAAAACGTACATCCACAATACTCGGAAATGCCTGCTTCATAATATTATTAACAACTTCTCCAAGCTCTGTCACATACAGATTCTTTTGTTCTTTTGAGACATATCGACGACTGATGATCGTTGTAATTGTTGGTGCATAGGTACTCGGACGTCCGATTCCCTGTTCTTCCAGTGCTTTTACCAGAGACGCTTCTGTATAATGTGCCGGCGGCTGTGTGAAATGCTGTTCAGGTTTGAGTTCTGTCAGCTGAAGTTTCATTCCCTTTTCGAGGCTCTGACTGAGCACATTGCTCTTCTGATTATCTTCCTCCTGCATATATACAGACATAAATCCGTCAAAGATAATTTTGGATGCTGCGACTGTAAATGTATACTCTCCGGCGCCGATTTTTACCGATGTTGTCTCATATTTTGCGGCCGACATTCTGCTTGCCGTAAAACGCTTCCAGATCAGCTGATACAGCCTGAACTGATCTCTGGAAAGAGATTCTTTAACCATAACCGGTGTTCTTGAGATATCTGTCGGACGTATTGCCTCGTGTGCATCCTGGATCTTCTGATCTTTTTTGAGCACTTTTTCGTTTGTGGATACGTAATGTTCCCCATACTGCTCGCCAATATATGCTCTTGCAGCTTCATCAGCTTCCTGTGAAATTCGTGTGGAATCTGTACGCAGATAACTGATCAGACCGACTGTACCGCTTCCTTTAATGTCGATTCCTTCATACAGCTGCTGAGCAAGACGCATTGTTTTCTGAGTTGAAAAGTTCAGCGTTTTGGCAGCTTCCTGCTGCAAAGTACTGGTCGTAAACGGTAATGGTGCATTCTTGGTACGCTCTCCCTTTTTGACTTCTGTGATCTCATACTCTGCATTCTCAAGTTTTCCAAGAAGCTCATCCATCTCTGCTTTATTATGGATTGGAAGTTTCTTATCTGTACCATAAAACTTCGCCTGCAATGGTTTCTTCTCACCTTTTATTTTGAACTCTCCATCCAGGCTCCAGTATTCTTCCGGAATAAAGGAGTTGATCTCATCCTCTCTGTCACAGATGATGCGAAGAGCAACTGACTGCACTCGTCCGGCACTCAGACCTCTTTTGACTTTTGCCCAGAGAAGCGGGCTGATGCTGTAACCCACCATACGATCCAGCATTCTTCTTGCCTGCTGTGCGTCTACAAGATTCATATCCAGATCTCTCGGCTGCTTGATTGAATTTTTGACCGCAGTCTTGGTAATTTCATTAAAGGAAATTCTGCGCATCTTGGCAGGGTCTTCTTTCAGTGCCTGCATCAGATGCCAGGAAATTGCTTCTCCTTCACGGTCAGGGTCAGTCGCCAGATAAATCTTGTCTGCTTTTTTTGCAGCTTTTCGTAAATTTGCCAGCAATTCTCCCTTTCCTCTGATTGTAATATATTTCGGTTCAAAGTCATTTTCTACGTCAATGCCAAACTGACTCTTCGGAAAATCACGCACATGTCCGTTTGATGCCTGCACATCATAGTTACTCCCAAGAAATTTTTTAATGGTTTTTACTTTTGCAGGTGATTCTACTATCACCAGATATTTCGCCATGCTATCTCTCCTACTTCTCCAACTACATATTAAATTTCCCGGGAAAGACGCTTTTAAATCTAAGTTGTTTTGATGTAATAGTGTCTGCCAATTTCCCGGGCTAACCCCGATATTTTCAGCTCCAGCAGAAGAGCTCCTATTTTTTCCGGTGGAAGCCCCGTCTTCTGAAGTAAAAACTCTATAGATTTTGGTTGCAAATCGAGACAACTATACACCAATTTTAAATCTGTTGCAAGTCCTAACTCATTTTTTATCTTTGCTTTAACAATTTTTTCACAATCGATTCCCAGCTCTCCGAGCAAAATTTCCGGAGTATAAGCAATACCTGCACCGTCATAAATCAACTTATGACATCCCATACTGAGTTCTTCGTTTACCGGTCCGGGGATAGCAAAAACAGCTTTTCCCTGATCCAAAGCCCACTGCGCAGTGATCAGAGAGCCGCTTTTTTCCCTGGCTTCAACGATCAGTACCAGATCTGCCAATCCACTGATAATCCTGTTTCTTGCAGGAAAAAAATAATTTCGTGCCTTTGTCCCAGGCGGCTGTTCACTGATCACACCATAGTTTTCTCTCAAAATTCTCTGATAAAGAGACCGATTTCCTGATGGATAACAAATATCGGGTCCATTACCAAGTACTGCCCATGTACCTCCGCGTCCCTCGAGCGCACCTCTGTGTGCTTCTGTGTCAATTCCATATGCCATTCCACTCAGGATCTGCACACCTTCTTCACTCAGTCTTTTTGCATAACGAAAAGCCTGAATACGTCCATATGGGCTGGCTGCTCTTGCACCCACGATAGCAACGGAAGGACAATTTGGATCCGGAAGTGTACCTCTTACATAAAGTTTCTCCGGCATTCCTTTATAGTGAAGAAGTTTTTCCGGATAATCTGAACTCTTATCTTCTATCTCACGTACCGGAAATTCACGTTTTCCCTTCATTTTGTTAAGAGTTTCTTCCATATAAAATATCTCTCCTGTTCGGTTTTTATACCACTGTAATCTGCATTCTGACAATTCGATGTACTAATTCCAGTATTTCTTGTCAAAAGCCCGGTACGCCAGTGCTTCTGCAACATGATGTCGTTTAATAATCTCAGATGCCTCCATATCCGCAATTGTCCGGGCAACTTTAAGAATTCGGTGATAGGCTCTTGCACTGAATGGCATATGTTCAAATGCCATTTTCAGAAGCTGGCTGCCATCCTGCTCTAGGCGACAGTACTTCTCAATCTGTCCCCCCTTCAATTCTCCATTAAACTGTATTCCTTCCTTTCTATATCGTTCCCTCTGGATACTCTGTGCACAGATCACACGCTGACGTATTGCCTGTGTACTTTCACCCTTTTTTCCATTACTCAGACCTTCAAAATCGACTGGTGCCACATCTGCACAAAGATCCAGTCGGTCAAGCAGAGGCTGGCTGATTTTTCCAAGGTATTGCATTACCTGTGGTGTTGTACATCTGCACCTGTTCATATCCGGATAATGTCCGCAGGGACAGGGATTCATTGCCGCACACAGCATAAAATCTGCCGGAAAATCATACGTTCCATATACTCTGGAAATACGAATTACTTTGTCCTCCAGTGGCTGTCGCAGGATTTCCAGACTTCTTCTGGAAAATTCCGGCATTTCATCAAGAAATAACACTCCTCTGTGCGCCAGAGTTATTTCACCCGGTCTCGGATTTTTGCCTCCTCCTGCCAATGCCTGTGCGGAACAGGTATGGTGCGGACTTCGAAATGGCCTTTCCCGAATCATGGGATCACCTGAAGCAAGCATTCCGGCAATACTGTAGATTTTAGTCAGCTCCAGACCTTCTTCAAACGTAAGATCCGGCATAATTCCGGGAATCCGCCTGGCAATCATTGTCTTCCCGGCACCCGGCGGTCCAATCATAAGAATATTGTGAAATCCACTGACAGCAATCTCTACCGCACGCTTCAGGCTTTCCTGTCCCCTGATATCACTAAAATCCAGCTTTTCTGTTATTAATTTTTCTTCCTGTTCTTTCAATTCACTTACATACGTTTCCGGTTCTCTGACATATTGAATCATTTCCAGAAGATTCTTTACCCCGATCACCTTCATATCAGGTATCAGATTTGCTTCTCGCAGATTATCATACGGAACCACACAATAACTGCATTTTTCTTCTCTTGCTCTGATGATCATTGGTAAAACCCCGGAAATCGCATGGATTTCTCCGTTCAGACTGATTTCTCCCGCCATCATTACGCCTTCTAACCGTTCCGGCTTTAATATATCTGAAGCTGCCAGAACTGCTGCTGCCAGTGGAAGATCAAAACCAGCTCCTTCTTTTTTGATATCAGCCGGTGCAAAATTCACTGTAATCCTTTTGGGCGGCAATGCAATTCCATTATTTTTCAATGCTGTCCTGACCCGATCCTGTGCTTCTCTGACCTGTGCAGATGGAAATCCTACCATAGTAAATGTAGGCAGGCCGTCACTCACATCAGCTTCTACATGAATCGGATGAACATCCATACCCAGAATTGCCGCCGATAGTACACTTGCAAACATAAAACCTCCTGTATGCATATGCACCCCGATCTGCATTGCAGTATTTTTTTATTTTTTGTGGTGGGAATAAAAATCAGAAAAAAGATGTGGCTTTCATTATAGTCCATTTTGCTCCAAATTGCAATAGCACATTTCGGTCTGTTTTATAATTGCTACACATAAAAGGAGGTGAAATCATGAAGTTTCAGCGAATTCAGGATCTTCGTATAGATTCAGATCTGTCACAGAAAAAACTCGGTGAAATCCTTCACATCAGCCAGCGATCTTATTCCCATTATGAAACAGGCTCTCGTAATATTCCAATTGAAATGCTGATCCGCCTGGCTGACTATTATGATACCACCATTGATTATCTGGTCGGAAGAACCGACAATAAAACACCGATCAAATAGGAACATTACGGAGTAATTTCCTATTGTAGAAGAAAGCGAGTCAGTTTCCCTGACTCGCTTTCTGTTCTTCCCATTCTGCAATTTTTGAGATATTTGCAAGCTCATATTCATTAAAAATAGAATATTGCTCCGCATCAAATGTACCAGGATCGATCGTACCTTTATACCAGGACTTGCTGTTAAAATAATCTGCAATATATTCTGTCACAAACTGTCTGCCATGACGTGCATAAATCTCATTCTTGGCAAGTTCCAGCTGATCCGAACTATATACCGAAATTTCCTCATCTGTCAGATAACGGCTGCTGCTCTCCGGAAAAAAGTATTCTCCTGTCTCTGCAGTATTCTGCACCTGTTCTTCCGGAACCGGTGTCGCAGTCGGCTCCGGGACATTTAACTGTACCTGCGTCCTGCTCATAATGCAGTTTACCTTTGGATACACAGAAGCTACCGGTTCTGCAGTAGTCATACGTAAATACAATTGCCCATTGTCAAAGGTCAGATTTCCGGAGGCCACATTTCCCGCAGTATCTGTAAAGGAAAACGCTGCTGCTGTTCCTGCAACCTCAGCCGTTATATCTGCTGAAACAGACTGTGTCTGACCTGCATCTGTCTGGTAAAAACTGAACGATACCACATCATGACTGATATTATAAATATTAATGGTTACCAGTCCGTCTTTGCTGTACCAGTAATCCCAGAAATCGTCCGGATTAAATGTTACCCGTTCTTTTGGAACAGGTGTCGGAGTTGCTGTAGGTCTTGGTGTCGGACTTGGAGATGGAGTCACAGCAATCTCTGTAGGAGTTGCGGCAGGCAGATTTTCAAGTGCTGCCAGCGCTTCCTTTTTCCTTTGTGCCTCTCTTTCACTTCTCTGAAAACCCGCCAGAAGAAGTGCCGCTGCGCTGAACATAATGAATAATGATACCAGAATCACCAGCAGTACTTTCAATCTGTTTTTTCTTCTCATTCAATTACCTCTGTTATTGTTTTCATGTTTTGCTTATTTCTTCTCTTTAATAATACCCTTACGATATGCGTCAAGCAACTGCATCAGTTCCCCGATACGTTCTTTCAGTGCTTTTCCTGTATCTGTGTCACCAACAAGACGTCGTTTGGATGTATAATGCACAGACACCCTGTTTGACACAATATCACTTTCCTTGGACACTGCCTCTTCTTTGGATGTAAATGGCTCATGCGCGGTCAGTACCAGTCCATAAGAGTTATAGATCAGTGTATATCCTGCAATTCCGGTTACCTTCTGATATGCTTTGCAAAAACCACCGTCGATGACAATAACCTTACCATTACATTTAACCGGACTCTCTCCATCTCCCTGATGAACCGGTACGTGTCCATTGATAATATGTCCTGTTTCCGGATCAAGGCCAAATTCTCGAAGCATGCCATCGACCACTTCTTCATTCTCAAGGAGATGATAATAGGCTCCTTTTGTTTCCTTGTGAGTTTCTTTATCCGCAATAAAATACCGTTCAAACGTAGTCATTTTATCCTTTCCAAACAACGGAGAGGACGGGCTCGCCCAGATAAACCACAGAATATCTCTGCCCTTACGCTGTTCTTCTCTGTCTACTGCATAAAAGCCTCTTCGTACATATGCTTCCAGAACATCGTACAGCTCGCGTCCTTTATAAGTCTTTCCATAAATCTGAATTTCCTTAAGACTTCCATCTTCATTCAGCGGAATACATCCATGGAATAAAAGATTGCCATTATAGATTTTATAAAGTCCACCTTTATCCAGAAGAAGACGCATGTGGTTCTGAAGCTTTTCGCAGTTACGGAATGCTGTTTCAAGACGTTCCATAACATCAAGTTCTCCTGGTGTCAGTTCATACGGATGCTTCCAGTCGATCGTCGGGAAATTCGTATCAAGCATTGGATACTCCTGCCCGTCCGCCAGTGTTACTGTGCCTTTTTCCGGATTGATCCGATGAAGCAGACAACGATCTTCCATATGAAATTCCTTGTGTTTCCGGATAAGCTTTCCTTCAAGCTTAAACTGAATGATTGCAATTGCTTTGTGCATCTTCTGACCGATTTCTTTCTCAAGAGCATTATAATCAGAAGTTCCCTTCATTTCAAAAGCAACACACGGGTCATCCTTGTAGACTTCCATCGCAAAAGTGGCAAGAGGAAGCATGTTGATTCCATAACCGTCTTCCAGAATATCCAGATTACCATAGCGAATACTGTTACGGAGAACTGTAGCAATACATGCACTCTGTCCTACTGACGCTCCCATCCATACTACATCATGGTTTCCCCACTGAATATCCAGTGAATGGTATTCCATCAGACGATCCATAATAAAATGTGGTCCCGGACCACGATCAAAAATATCTCCCAGAATATGAAGATTATCTACAACCAGTCTCTGGATCAGCTCCGCCAGTGCAATAATAAAATTCTCTGCTCTTCCAATTTCAATGATTGTGTTGACAATTGAATCATAATAAGCTTCTTTGTCCAGAACCTCTGCTTTTTCTGTAATCAGTTCCTCGATCACATATGCATAGTCCTGCGGCAGGGCTTTACGTACCTTGGATCTCGTATACTTAGAAGCAGTTGTTTTGCAGACTTCTATCAGACGATACAATGTAATCTTATACCAGTTTTCCATATCCTCTTCTGTTTTTTTGACAAGCTGGATTTTTTCTTTCGGATAATAGATCAGTGTGGCAAGTGCTCTCTTATCATTATTACTCAATGTATGTCCAAATACATCATCGATTTTTTTGCGCACTGCACCGGAACCATTACGAAGCACATGAGAAAATGCCTCATATTCTCCATGCAGATCCGACATAAAATGTTCTGTTCCTTTTGGCAGGTTCAGGATTGACTGCAGATTAATAATTTCTGTCGAAGCCTTTCCAATTGTCGGATACAGTTCCGCCAGTCTCTGCAAATACCTTAACTCCTCTTTCTTCATATTGCTCTCCTTTTTATTATGTTAGCATACATTTCGTACCATCCGGTAATTCCGGTTTTTTAAAGAATTTATCAGGCAATCACTCCGTCGAATAATGAAAACTGATTAGATTGCGGTATATCCCCGAAAATCCCAAGATCATCCATCAGATCAATTACCGTCTTGCTGACTTTGGTCCGGTCACGAAAATCATCTTTTGATAAAAATTTACCTTGTTTTGCTGCATCAACAACGGCCTCCGCTGCCTTATCTCCCATTCCGTCAATACAGTTCAGCGCCGGCATCAGTTTACCATCAATGATCTGAAAACGATTCGCTTTTGCACGATAAAGATCAATTGGCATAAATTCCAGCCCTCGTGCATACATTTCCTGAACAATTCTCATATCTTTGATCGTATCCTGTTCTTTCTTGGATGCAGCATCTCCTTTTTTACGAAGTTCTGCAAGATAAAAATCAAGTCGGTCTCTGCCCATACACATAGTCTCATACGAAAAAGCAGTAGCTCGAATACTGAAGAATGCTGCATAATATGCCAATGGCTTAAACACCTTAAACCATGCAATACGCCATGCCATCATAACATATGCAGCCGCATGTGCCTTCGGGAACATATACTTAATTTTCTTACAGGACCAGATATACCACTCCGGTACCTTATGCTCTCTCATGGTTGTCTCCCACTCTTCTCGAAGTCCCTTACCTTTACGGACCGCTTCCATGATCGTAAAGGCAAGACTGCTTTCCACTCCCATACTGATCAGATAAATCATAATATCATCTCGTGTACAGATAGCTGTCGAAATAGTTGCCTTTCCTTCTTCGATCAATGTCTGCGCATTACCCAGCCACACATCTGTACCATGAGACAAGCCTGCAATACGGACAAGATCAGAAAAATATTTTGGTTTTGTATCGATAAGCATCTGCATGGCGAAATCTGTACCAAATTCCGGTACGCCCAGACATCCGAGCTTACATCCGCCGATATCTTCCGGTTTGATTCCCAATGCATCCGTACTTGCAAACAGTGACATAACCTCTTTGCTGTCCAGCGGAACATCCCGGGCATTCAGACCGGTAAGATCCTCCAGCATACGGATCATCGTCGGATCATCGTGTCCGAGAATATCAAGTTTCAGAAGGTTTCCATCAATAGAATGATAGTCAAAATGTGTTGTGATGATATCACTGTTCTCATCATTTGCAGGATGCTGCACAGGAGTAAATTTTTCGATTTCCTCACCAACCGGAAGAACAATGATACCTCCCGGATGCTGACCGGTTGTACGGCGTATACCGGTACATCCCTGTACAATACGGTTAATTTCGCAGTAACGTTTGTGCTGACCACGCTCCTCATAATAGTTTTTTACATAACCAAATGCGGTTTTCTCTGCCAGTGTACCGATCGTACCTGCTTTGAATGTCTGACCTTTACCAAAAATAACTTCTGTATAACGATGTGCATTTGCCTGATATTCACCAGAAAAGTTAAGGTCGATATCAGGTTCTTTATCACCCTTGAATCCAAGGAAAGTCTCAAAAGGAATATCAAATCCTTCTTTATTCATTTTTGCCCCGCACTTCGGGCATATACGGTCCGGCATATCACAACCTGCCATACCACCAAACTTTTTGACTTCAGGTGAATCAAAATCACTGTACTTACATTCCGGACACAGATAATGCGGCGGCAGCGGATTTACCTCCGTGATACCGGACATAGTTGCTGCCAGAGACGATCCTACTGAACCTCGCGAGCCAACCAGATATCCATCCTCATTTGACTTCCACACCAGTTTCTGTGCAATAATATACATAACAGCATATCCATTGGAAATAATAGAATGTAGTTCTCTGTTCAGTCGATCCTCTACAATCTTCGGAAGTACATCCCCATACATTTCATGTGCTTTATTAAAGCAGATATCTTTCAGATCCTGATCGGAATTTTCAATGACCGGAGGGTATTTATCCGGATGGATCGGCGAGATTTTCTCAATCATATCCGCGATCTTATTGGTATTGGTAATAACAACTTCCTCTGCCTTCTCACTTCCCAGATAAGAAAATTCTTCCAGCATCTCTTCTGTTGTACGCAGATACAAAGGTGCCTGATTATCTGCATCGGAGAAACCATTTCCTGCCATAATGATACGCCGGTATCTCTCATCCTGAGGATCCATAAAGTGCACATCGCAGGTAGCAACAACCGGTTTCTTAAACTGATCTCCCAGTTTAACGATTTTTTTATTAATCTCGATCAGATCTTCATTTGATTTTACACGGTCATTTTTTTCGTCAGCGATCATAAAGGCATTGTTTCCAAGCGGCTGAATCTCCAGATAATCATAAAAATTAACCAGTCTGGCGATTTCCGGCTCCGGCGCGTTTCTAAGAAGTGCCTGATAAAGTTCTCCTGCCTCACATGCACTGCCAATCAGTAAGCCCTCCCTGTGTTCCAGAAAAAGGCTCTTCGGCACACGTGGACGACGTCTGTAATACTTAAGATGTGACTGGCTGACCAATTTGTACAGATTGATTCTTCCTGTCTCGTTTCTTGCCAGAATAATGGCATGATATGTCGGCAGTTTCTTAATCGTATTTACAGATACATTACTCTGCTGATTCAATGTATCCATATCAAAAATATCACGCTCTTTCAACATTTCCACAAAACGTACAAAGATTTCTGCCGTACAGGCCGCATCGTCAACTGCCCTGTGATGATGATCCAGCGAAACACCAACTGCTTTTGCAACCGTATCCAGTTTAAATCGGTTCAGCGCTGGCAGCAGGAAACGTGCCATACCAACAGTGTCTACATAAGTATATTCCTGCCGCAGCTCCTGTCTCCTGCAGTTCTCTATAATAAAACTCATGTCAAAATCTGCATTATGAGCCACCATAACAGCTCCTTCACAGAATTCAAGAAATCTCGGTAGTATCGTTTGTATATCTGGAGCATCCATGACCATTGAATCATTAATGCTTGTCAGCTGTTCGATCCTGTATGGGATCGGAACTTTCGGATTGACAAATGTAGAAAATCGATCCGTGATCACTCCATTCTCGACTTTTACTGCTCCGATCTCAATAATCTGACAGGTCAGCGGCGAGAATCCGGTTGTCTCAATATCAAATACAACAAATTTACTGTCAACAGACTGTCCCTGGCTGTTTGTTACGATTCCCTTCATGTCATCCACCAGATAAGCCTCCATACCATACAGCACCTTAAAGTCAGATTCCTTCGGAACACATCCTCCCCAGGCATCAAAGCAGTGATTTGCTTCCGGGAATGCCTGCACTACGCCATGATCTGTGATGGCAATTGCCTTGTGTCCCCACTCATAGGCACGTTTTACCAGCTCTTTGGCTGTAGTAACTCCATCCATATCACTCATCTTGGTATGACAGTGCAATTCCACACGTTTCTGCGGACTGGTGTCCATTCTGCTGCTGCGAAAATCTGCAATCTTCTTAATACCTGAAATCGATCCAATTGTAAGCTCACTGTCAAAGCGGTCAATCGTCGTAACACCTTTGAACTTCAGAAAAGCGCCTTTTTTGACAGATTCCGTTATCTCCGGCACCTGCTCGTTCCGCAGAAACATCTTGATCACAATGGAGTCTGTAAAATCCGTTACAGGAAAAATCAGTATCGTCTTTTCATTCCGGATCTCACGTGCTTCCACATCCATAACCTGTCCACGGATGATGACCTCTCCCATTTCACCGGTAATAGCTTCCAGATCAATGGTATCACCTTCAAAATCTCTTCCATAGATAACATCTGGATTGCTGTCTTTGCGAAATCCGCCATGAAAGTCTCCTCTCTGGCCCTTTTTCTCAAATGTCTTTTGTTTTTGCTCCTGTTTTCCTTTTGTTTCAGTTTTGGTTTTTTCTTTCTTATCGGCTGCCGTCTCTTCTGGTTTTTCCTCCTGTACCGTTTCCGGGGTCAGTTTGGCATGCTTCAGAACATTGGCAACCTCCTGCCGGATTTGCAGTGCTGCATTTTTACGATACTTACTTTCTTCGGCTTCAATAAACTGGAGATTTATCTTCAGATTCATTCCACAACGTTCGCAGAAAACTTTCTCCAGATATTCGACAAGAATCGCACTTTTCTCCCTGGAAATCACAGAATCCGGCAAAATCAGATTCATCTGATCCTCCGCTGAAAAAACAATCTGCGCCCGCTTAAAAAGATTATACTCAAGCATATTAAAGTTCTTCAGTTCCATTTCCATGCTGGAACGATAAACTTCCAGAAAATTGGCCGGAGAATACTGTCTGGAAAGATGAAAACGCTCGATCATCGTCACCTGCATTTCCAGTCCGGCAAAGCACTGTTTCTCAATCTGATCTTCAAGTGCCATAATATATTTCTTATGTATCCATCGGTCACTGTGAATATATACCCACAACCGGGTCTTTGCCGGATTGCAGGAAACTTTCGATACTGTTACCATTTCCAGCCATTCTCGCAGCTGATCTTTTACTTTTAAATTGGGAAATACATCAAAAAATTCTTTTTCCAATTTTATGCCTCTCTTATTCTTTCCAGTGAAGCAGTTCTTCTCTCAAAGTATCCAGAAGCTGCTCTTCCGGTACTTTCTTTACAATCTCACCTTTTTTGATCAGAAGGCCCACACCTACACCACCGGCAATTCCAATATCTGCTTCTTTTGCTTCTCCGGGTCCGTTTACCACGCAGCCCATAACGGCTACTTTGATATCAAGCGGAATATCCTGTACCATTGCTTCCACCTTGTTTGCCAGACCGATGAGGTCAATGCGGGTACGTCCACATGTCGGGCATGAAACAACTTCCACACCTCCCTTGCGAAGTCCAAGTGTTTTTAAAATACGTTTGGCGGATTTTATCTCCTCCAGAGGAGCACCTGTCAATGAAACACGTATTGTATCACCGATTCCCTGTGAGAGGATGATCCCCAGTCCTACTGCTGACTTAATGTTTCCGGAATACAATGTTCCAGCTTCCGTAATGCCAACATGGAGTGGATAATTCGTCTTTTCTGCAATCAGCTTATGTGCTTCTGCACACATCATAACATCTGAGGATTTAATACTGATCACCAGATTATCATACCCCATTTCTTCAATGATATGTACTTTATCCAATGCACTTTCCACAAGTCCCTCTGCTGTCACGCCATGATATTTTTCGACAAGTTCTTTTTCAAGAGATCCGCTGTTCACACCTACACGAATTGGAATATTGCGTTCTTTTGCCACATCGATAACTGCTCTGATACGATCTGTGCTTCCGATATTTCCAGGATTAATACGGATCTTGTCCGCTCCATTTTCCATAGCAGCAATGGCAAGACGATAATCAAAATGAATATCTGCCACCAGCGGAATATGTATCTGTTTTTTAATTTCCTTTAGCGCCTGTGCAGCCTCCATTGTCGGTACTGCACAGCGTATGATCTCGCATCCTGCTGCTTCCAGTTCCAGAATCTGACGCACTGTTGCCTCAACATCTTCTGTTTTTGTATTTGTCATAGACTGAATCAGGATTGGATTTCCTCCACCTATTTTTTTGTCACCTATCTGTATTACTTTTGTATGATCTCGATACATATTATAATTCTCCTTTTAGCGAAAAATCGGAGCTGTTATGTTCAAACAGCCCCTTTTTATTTGTTAATGCTGAATCTCTAACAGTTTTGATTTCAGTTCATTTTCCATTCTGAGCATTTCTGCCTCTGCTGACTGACGTTTTTCTCTGCCTTCCCTCTGGATTTTCATTACATCATCCAATGTCTTGATCAGATCTGCATTTGTTTTCTGTAAAGTTTCCATATCCACAATTCCACGTTCCGATTCCTTTGCGGTCTCCACAGATGCCATATGAAGTTTTTCAGCATTTTTGCGAAGAAGTTCATTGGTAAGATCTGATACCTGGCTCTGTGCCTGTGCTGCTTCCGTCGAATGTGCAATTCCAAGTGCCAGCACCATCTGACTTTTCCACAGTGGAATTGTATTTACCAGAGTTGTCTGGATCTTCTCAGCCATCATTGTATCATTATTCTGAACAAGCCTGATCTGCGGTGCTGTCTGCAGTGAAATCATTCTGGTGAGTTCCAGATCATGCAGTTTCTTCTCAAATCTGGCACATTTACTGTCCAGATCCTTGGCTGCCTGAGCATCCTCCGGAAGTCCGGTATTTTTTGCCTTTTCTTCCAGATCATGCAGCTTCCCGTTTCTTGTCTGTGCAAGACTTTGTTTTCCTGCCTGAATATACATGGACAGTTCTTTGAAATACAAAAGATTCTGTTCATACATCTTATCCATCATCGCAGAATCCTTCAGCAGACGTATCTGGTGTTTTTCCAGCGCATCTGCAATTTTTTCTACGTTAACTTCTGCTTTGTCGTATCTGTTTTTCAGATTTTCTATCTTACTCGTCTGTTTTTTAAAAAAGCCGAAAAAACCTTTTTCTTCTTCTGCATCAAAACCCTTCAGTTCCCCGACTACTCCGGCAAGAAGTTCTCCTACTTCGCCAAGATCCTGCGCTCTTACATTCCGTAATGCTTCATCAGAAAAATCTGCCATCTTTTTTTGTGTTCCGGCACCATACTGTAAAACCTGTGTCAGATTCTCAACATCAATCTTCGCAGCAAAATCATCTACCATCTTCTGTTCTTCCGGTGTCATGACAGTCTGTGCCATTTTCTGCTGAACCAGATCCATTTCCGGAGCCACTTCCATTAACTGTCCCTGATTTTGCACTTCCGGTTCCTTCTTCTGTTCTGGCTCAAGTTCCGGTTCAAGAGTAAGCGTCGGCATTCCGTTTCCTGCCTGTCTCATTTCATCTCCCATGAATTTTCTCCTTATCGCGTTTTTTCAAGAATGTCTTCGGCATTCCTGCTATTTCATATCTGTCTGTTTCTGTTCAAAATCATTTCCTGTCAGACCTTCCTGTGCAAGTATTGTATGAAGGACCGAAATGTCACTGGAAACATCCCATGCCGTATCCTGAAAAACTGAATCAAGAAGTTTCGCGAATGCCTCATTTAAAGTATCCAGTGTATCTTCTATTTCTTTTTTGGATGCCCTGATCGTCTCTCCCTGAATCGGCTGCCTGTCCATATCCTCATATGCATCAAGAAGCTTTACTGTCATTGGAAGATAATAATCCATCAGTTTCTTAAGATCAGGAATGATTTCCGGATGTTCTTCTGCTCTCTGAAAAATCTGCTCCACGATCTGCTCCATTCTGTCAATTTTTGCAGAAATTTCTTCTCCTGGAATTGCATCATTACTTGCATGTATCTTCCGGATATAAGCCTCTCCTTTATTCAGAACCTCCTGTACCTGCGGACTGATATGGTCCTGCTGTTCTACAGTCTTCTGACGTTTCTTCAGTTCCTCCTGCGTCCTCTGTTCCAGGGCTGACTGCGTCTGTGTATATTGTCTGTAAGTCTCTGAACTCGTGATCAGACAGGTTTCTTTCTGGTCCGTATTTCCCTCCAGAAACCATCCTTTCTGTATCATATAATGTATATCTTTTTTTACAAACTTCACATTACGTCCAACCGCACCTGCCAGCTGTTCGAAATTACAATATGTTTTATTTCCGAGAACTTTTATATATTTCTTAAATCGTTTCAGTCTGCCAAGTCCTCTGCACCCTCCGGAGATCATCCCCAGTCCTGCCAGTGTACCAATCAGTGTTACAGCTGTGGAACTGATGCCTCCATGCCCCATAACTGCCTGCAGGATCTGTACTGTCAGAAGTCCCAGTGCCATACTGCCGGAAAGAATTCCTCCAAATACGATCAGCAAAATATCTTTAACTTTTTCGCCTCCCGTATTACCGTAAAGTTCCGGATGTGTTTCCTGTACCTGCTTCTTCTGACCAGATATGTCTGCTTCTGTTTTTTTATGATTAACCGTTGTCCCAGGATGTTCTTTCTGGTACTGCTTCAATGTATTGTTTACCATCCTGGTAATCGACTCATTTAATTCCTGATAGTTACTTGTCTTTACGGCATTTTCTATCGTTGTCTGAACTTCGCGGACTTTCTGCTCAACAAAACTGAAATCCGGTCCGTTATCGTAAGTTTTTTTGTCCATTCTGCCCTCCTGTAAACTACCTTTTATTATAGCGAAATACGAACAAAAAAACAAGGCACAGGAAATATGCCTGTACCTTGTCTTATAGTTTTGTTTCTGTTCACAGTAATTTGCTTTTCAGATAAATTATTCGATAACTTTGATCCAGCCTTCCGGAGCTTCAATACGTCCCATCTGAATTCCAGTAAGTGTCTCATAAAGTTTCTTTGTTGTTGGTCCCATTTCTTCCATACCGCTCGGGAAGCAGATTTCTCTGCCATGATCTACAATCTTTCCAACAGGAGAAATAACTGCTGCTGTTCCACACAGACCACATTCTGCAAAATCCTTTACTTCATCCAGATAAACTTCTCGTTCTTCAACCTTCAGTCCAAGATAATGTTCTGCAACATAGATCAGAGAACGACGTGTGATGGATGGAAGAATACTGTTGGACTTAGGTGTTACAACTGTATTATCTTTTGTAACAAAAAGGAAGTTTGCCCCACCTGTTTCTTCTACTTTTGTTCTTGTAGCAGAATCCAGATACATATTTTCATCATAGCCCTGACGATGTGCATCCATGATTGCGTGAAGACTCATCGCATAGTTAAGACCTGCTTTGATGTGTCCTGTTCCATGCGGAGCAGCACGGTCAAAATCTGTAACACGAATTGTAATCGGCTTTGCGCCACCTTTAAAGTATGGTCCTACAGGTGTTGTCAGGATACGGAACTGATATTCATCTGCTGGTTTAACACCAATTACCGGATTTGTACCCATCAGATACGGACGCACATACAGAGTTGCACCGGATCCGTATGGCGGTACATAAGCAGCGTTTGCTTTCACAGTCTCTGTAACTGCCTCAATGAAACGGTCCTGTGGGAATGGTGGCATTTCCAGTCTCTTTGCTGAATTAGAAAGACGCTCCGCATTCAGGTCAGGACGAAATGTAACGATATGTCCGTCCTCTGTAGTATATGCTTTCAGACCCTCAAATACAGTCTGTGCATACTGAAATACACAGGCACACTCGTTCAGTGTGACATTAGGATCTGTTGTCAGAGCACCCTCATCCCACTTACCATCTTTAAAATGAGAAACATAGCGATAATCTGTCGGAATATAACCAAATCCGATGCTGCCCCAGTCAATGTTCTTTTTTTCCATAATATATCTTCCTCCATTCGTATGGATAACGTTTTTCTCATTTTAGCACTTTATCGCGGTGACTTCAATGCAAAATTTTAAGAGAATGCAATTCTTATCAAAGAAATGATTTATTTCGTTCTCTCATATTTAACAAAAGAATATTCCAGATCAAAATATGTCTGCTCATCGCTCTCTGCAGTCACTTTCCATTCTGGCATTTCATCAAGATTTGGAAAATAGCTGTCCGCCTCATAACCAAAATCGATTTTAGTCACATGTGCTGTATCACAATATGGAAGAAGCTGTTTGTACACACTGTCACCACCGATACAGTAAACCTCCTCTGAAGGATATTTTCTGATTTCATCGAGCAGTTCTTCTATTGTATGAACGATGATCGCATCCTTAACCTGATAATCTTTATTTGCTGTAAGAACGATATTGGTTCTGTTCTTCAGCGGAAGTCCATTTGGAAAGCTCTCCAGCGTCTTACGCCCCATAACTACTACCTTTCCTGTCGTTTCCTGTCGAAACATTTTCATATCTGCCGGAATACTTACCAGAAGTTTATTATCTTTGCCAATTGCCCAGTTTTTATCTACTGCTACTATAATGTTCATCTCAGATTCCTCTCTTATATATAAATTGTATGGTCAAATCAGATAGCGATCGGGATATTTTTGATCTGCGGCCAGGTCTGATAGTTTTCCACGATCAGATCGTCCGTTGTGAAATCATAAAAATCTTTGATTTCAGGATTCAGTTTTACGGTCGGAGCCGGATAAGGTGTACGACCGATCAGTTCTTTGATCACCGGAACATGACGATCATAAATGTGGCAGTCTGCGATCACATGCACAAGTTCTCCCGCTTCCATATCACAAACCTGTGCGATCATCATCAGAAGAAGTGAATATTGACACACATTCCAGTTATTTGCAGCAAGAATATCCTGTGAACGCTGGTTCAGAACTGCATTCAGAGTAAGTTTATCTTTTCCAGGTTCTTTTGTTACATTAAATGTCATGGAATATGCACAAGGATATAAATTCATTTCATGCAGATCCTGATGTACATAAATATTTGTCATAATACGACGACTGTACGGATTATTTTTAAGATCATATAATACACGATCCACCTGATCCATCATGCCTTCTTTATACTGATGCTTCACCTGAAGCTGATAGCCATATGCCTTACCAATTGAACCATTCTCGTCTGCCCAGCTGTCCCAGATATGACTGTGAAGATCCTTGATATTATTTGATTTTTTCTGCCAGATCCAGAGAATCTCATCCATTGCACTTTTCAATGCAGTTCTGCGAAGTGTCAGCGCCGGAAATTCTTTACGCAGATCATAACGGTTTACTACTCCAAAACGCTTGATCGTATAAGCAGAAGTTCCATCTTCCCATACCGGTCTCACCTTTTCTCCTTCTGTACTGGTTCCATTCTCAATTACATCTTTACACATATTAATAAATGTAATGTCTGCTAAACTCATCTGTATTTTCCCCTTTTATCATTTTTATTTACCTTTATGTATCCTGACATCAGTTCACATTATATTGTTACAAGTATAACATACCTTACTCTTTGTTGACAATCTTTTCCCCCTTTGCTATATTTAATGCCATGAAAATAATAATTTCTTTATTAAAACCTTTATCTTTTATTCCTGCACTTCTTATGATGTATGTGATCTTTTCGTTTTCAGCCCAGACCGGGGAGGTGTCCGGGGAATTAAGCTACAAAGTCAGCTATAAGATCGTAGAAATCAAAAATGAAGTACTGAATGAGAATAATAGTTATGATGAACTGAATTATGAAGCTTATCAGATTCAGTTCTATGTACGTAAAGCAGCACATATGACTGAGTATTTTCTTCTCGCTGTAGCCATATCTTTTCCACTTTATGTTTATCGCATACGGGGTTTCTGGCTGTTTCTTCTTGCCGGTATTTTCTGTGTCGGTTTTGCCGGACTTGATGAATATCATCAGTCCTTTGTTGCCGGACGCGGTCCTTCTGTCCGTGATGTCTGCATTGACAGTTCCGGAGCTCTGATCGGGATCATACTGGTTCAGTTATTCTGCTGGTCTACCCTGCACAATCCTTCTGTCTCATCTAAAAAGAAAAAAAAGGTTCGCAAAAAGCGCCGCAGATGATATTTTCTGCGACGCTTTTTCTGTTAACTATTCTTCTGTTTTCCGGGTTGAATTCATTTTTTCTGTTTCTTCTGCTTCTTCCAGTGCAGAAACCAGTTTTGCACGTTCGGCAATACTCCTGTTTTTCTTTTCAACCGTTTTCTCATCTTCTGCCTCTTTTGCAGCGGCTTCTGCTGCTAATGCTTCCATGGCTTTCTTCTCTTTATCATTTTTGATAAAATTCTTACCGCCAACTACCATCATAACTATACCTATGATCAGAAATCCAACTCCGGCTGCAAAGAATCCCCAGCTTCCACCTTCAACACCATCAATCACATTTTTACACAGTCTGTATCCGGTATAGATCAGATAAGCACCTGCCAGAAGCATCAGAATACAGCTTCTTGTCGGTGTACCCTGTTTTCTGTTTTCCTGCTGATTAGCTGCTTCTGACGTCAGTTCCTCAGGATTTTTATTCTGTTCCTCCATTTTGCGTCTCCTCTCACACGTTTATCCGGTCATTTTAGCGTTTTTCTTATATTTCTTCTATTATTTCTTTTGTTTCTTCTTTCTTATCGACTTTTTCTGTGATTACTTCTTTTTCAGATTCCTTTTCAACCGGAGCCTTGGCAAGACGACCATAAATTCGAGTCACTTCTCTCATGTTATAAAGAGTTATCTCCGAAAGCTGTCCTTCTGTCATTCTCCATTTCCAGTTATCCCCGATTGTAGCAGGTACATTCATACGTGCCTCATTTCCAAGGCACAGATAATCCTGAATTGGAATGATTGCCAGGTCGGCAACGCTGGAAAGTGCTGTACGAATCAGTGCCCATACACAGTCATTAACCGGCTGTTCATAACAGTTAATATATTCCCGTACAAACTTCAGATCATGTCCCTGAAGATTTTCAAGCCATCCTTTTGTAGTTTCATTATCATGAGTTCCCGTATACACAACACAATTATGCTCATATTTATATGGAAGATAGCTGCTGTCTTCACTTCCATCAAATGCAAACTGCAGAACCTTCATTCCCGGATATCCGCTTTCTTTCAGCATGTCCCGCACACTGTCTGTAAGGAATCCAAGATCTTCTGCAATTACGCGCAGCTCTTTTATCTTACTGTCAAGCGTATGGAACAGATCCATTCCTGGTCCCTTTTCCCATTTTCCATTTTCTGCAGTTTTATCGCCAAATGGGATTGCATAGTATTCATCAAAGCCACGGAAATGATCAATTCGAATAACATCATAAAGCTCCAGACAATGTGTCATACGCTTTACCCACCAGCCATAATTATCTTTTTTCAGTTTTTTCCAGTCGTAAAGAGGATTTCCCCATAACTGTCCTGTAGCAGAAAATGCATCTGGCGGGCATCCTGCAACAGATATTGGATTATATTCTTCATCAAACTGCAGCATCTCCGGATTTGCCCACGCGTCTGCACTGTCAAGTGCTACATAGATCGGCACATCTCCAATAATCTGAATTCCTTTTGTATTTGCATATTTTTTCAGCTTTCTCCACTGAATCGTAAAGCAATACTGCTGAAAACAGTAAAACTCAACTTCCTCTGCCAATTCCTTTTCTGCTTTTTTTACAGCCACAGAATGACGATCCTTCAGTTCTTCCGGCCAGTCGATCCAGCAGATACCTTTCTGTGCATTTTTGACAGCCATAAACAGACAATAATCCTGCAGCCAGTCCTTTTCCTCTTCCAGAAATGCTTCATAAACAGGATCATTCTTCAGATCAGCTTTTTCATATGCTTTACGTAAAAGCTTATATCTGGACTGGTACATCTTCTCATAATCAACATATGACTCGCTTCCACCCCAATCACAGGCCTCACATTCTTCCCTGGTAAGAAGTTTCTTCTGGATCAGCTCTTCCAGATCAATAAAATACGGATTTCCCGCAAATGTTGAAACTGACTGATATGGCGAATCTCCATATCCTGTCGGACCCAGCGGCAATATCTGCCAGTACTGCTGTCCTGCTTTTTCAAGCTGATCTACAAACTTATAGGCTTCTTTTGAAAAACATCCGATTCCATACTTTGATGGAATACTGGATATTCCCATCAAAATGCCACTTGCTCTCATTTTATTCCCTCCAAAATCTGGTAAATTTTCACAAAAAACATTATATCAGATTTGACACATTTTTAAAATCCTTTTTTCTTCACATATACAACTACATCATGCCAGACTTTTTCTTTTCCTTTTTCATTCAGGATTTCATGGCGCATACCCCTGTATAATTTGCCTTTTACATCCAGGTATCCGGCTCTCCGCATAGCATGAACTGCACTTGCAAACTTCCGTACATTTCCAAGACATGGATCTTCCGCACCGCTGATAAAAAGCACCGGCATTTTAGGCTTTGTACATTTCCATTTATGTATATCATAAGCTTTTTTCATCAGATCAAACAGTGCTATGTATGCATCATCTGTAAAAGTAAATCCACACAGTTCAGATTTTGTGTATGCATCATATACATCCGGATCGGAACATATCCATGCATTTTTATTTTTTTCATTTTTGAATTTCATCGCATAAGCTCCAAATGACATCGTTTCAAGAAGCTTGCTTTTATGATGCATGCCCATAATCTTTCCCTGTGCCTGTGCAATTACTTTTCCAAGAGGTCTTGCTTTATTTTCACTCGGCGAACCGCAGACGATCAGCATATCCATACTGTTATCATGTTCTGATGCAAAGGCTCGCACGGCAAGTGATCCCATGCTGTGCCCAAATAAAATCAGTGGAAGTTCCGGGAAATGCCGGCGGATTTCTGAATTAACTGTCAGAATATCTCTGAGCATCGCCTCTGCGCCTCCACCATACATATATCCAAGATCATTTTTATCTGCCACGCTCTTTCCATGACCTCTGTGATCATGGATTACCGTTATATACCCTTTTTCTGTCAGATATTCCATAAACGGAATATAACGTTCTTTATGCTCGCTCATCCCATGAACCAGCTGAACAATTCCACATGGCTGTATGCCGGTATCCGGCATCAGACAAAGCACAGAAATCTCAAGCGCATCTGCTTCTGAAAGAAAACTACCTTCGTATTTTTTTGACATATATCTTCCCTCCATATGGCAATCTGGGAGTTGCTGTCTGTTCCGTTCACAGCAGCTCCTACTGTATATGTATATATTAGAGTCATCAAATGACCTTGTCAAGCAACGTCGTATTCTGTTATAATCTAATAACAACAATATTACATTACTGTTCACTTCGTTTACAGTAACTTTCATAAGGAGGAAGTATGGATACTAACAATCAGGATATTTACGAAGAAGAGTCCACCGCTCCTAAACGTAAAAAGAAAAAGAAAAAAGGTCTGATCATTTTTCTGGTCATCCTTATTCTTGTTATAGCAGGTGGTACTTCATTTTACTTTATGCAGCGTCAGAAACCAATTTCTGCCACCAAGAACTTTCTGGAAGATATGCGTGTCATGAATTTTGATGGAATGAAAACACTTCTCCAGAGCAGTGATATGTCAGCACTTGACAATGCGGATATTACCAGTGATGCATATTCCTCATTTTTCAAAAAAATAAACGAAAAAATGAGCTACAAAATCACCAAAACCAGTTTTCATATTCAAAATGGTACTGCTTCTGTAACTGCCCGTATCAATTATATTGACGGAGCAGATATTTACAAAGAAACTATTACAGAATTTCTGAAACAGATTGTTTCTACAGCATTTTCCGGTACAACCCTGACAGAAGAAGAAACTCAGCAGAAACTGGCGTCACTTCTGGAGGAAAAATCCGACAGCGTTGAAGACAAATACACTACCATCGATATCACCTATCCTCTGATTGAGGCGGATGGAAAATGGAAAATTGTTTCTCTTGATGCCGATACGGTGAAAGTCATGTCAGCAAACTTCACAAATGTTCAGGATGAGATCAATCAGTCTCTGGCTGATATGAAAGATTCCGAAAACACAAATACTGAAGCGACTGTCACTCCGTCAGAAACAACCAGTATTGACATGGACAACGATCATTTTTCTCTTCGCCTGAAGGAATTTCGTGTTACACAGGCTATTGATGATTCTGACTGTCTGCTTCTGTACTGTGATTATACAAATAACAGCAGTTCCTCATCAAGTGCCCTGGTTGATGTTCAGCTGTCTGCCAGACAGAACGGTGAAAAGCTCTCTCCGGCAGTTCCAAAAGAAGACGAACCAGCCATTGATAACTATATCGCTGAAGTAGAACCTGGCAGTACAACCACCATCTGTTATGCATTCTCTCTGAATGACAAATCTGATGTTACACTTGAAGCATCTGAAGCTTTTGCATTTGGCGGCGGCGACACTACTTCACAGACAATTAAATTACAGTAAACAAAATATTCGCAGCAGATCTGATCTGCTGCGAATATTTTTTGTTATTCATGCCATACTACAATTATGAAAGGATGGTGACTTATGGGAAATAAATTCTTACAATATTTTTCACTGACAATAACTGTGATCGGTGCCATCAACTGGGGGATGATTGGATTTTTTAACCTGAACCTGGTTGCTTTTTTATTCGGAAGTATGAGCCTGCTTTCCAGAATTATCTATGGACTGGTTGGTCTGTGCGGACTCTATCTTCTGTCTTTCTATAATCTTATTGAACAGGACAAAAAAGGACTCTGAATTCTCAGAGTCCTTAAGAGCGATAGACGGGGCTCGAACCCGCGGTCTCGACCTTGGCAAGGTCGCGCGTTACCAACTACGCCACTATCGCATAAGCGGGTGATGGGAATCGAACCCACGTATCCAGCTTGGAAGGCTGGTGTTC
>ERZ1026854.305-NODE-305-length-35497-cov-8.790390_pt1 | contig 35497 bp, 37 predicted proteins | sample MGYA00380157_ERZ1026854 | MGnify/ENA primary metagenome ERZ1026854 (study PRJEB33269, sample SAMEA4719793) | human gut metagenome | biome: human-associated habitat; feature: organic feature; material: feces | place: Cameroon | collected 2013-10 ... | reverse complement strand
CACCGCTTTCGCGGCTGCGAAAGGAGGTGAGAACATGAACGAACCTATTCGTACCCAATGGCAAATCCGTTGTGCTTTTAATGGCTTTTGCAAACTGGCGTTAAGGCGGGAAGCTATGAACGCCCACAGGGACACGAAGCAGCGGCAATTACGCGAAATTCCTTTTTCCGATTTGTCGCCACAGGAAGAAAAACAGCTTTACGTTTGCGACGAATATTTTACAGACGATAAAGCGCAACAGTCTTTCGTTGTCGGCGGCAAGGAGATAACTGCGGAGCTGCTTGCCGAAGCCCTACACAGTTTGCCGGAAGAAAAGCGGGAAACCGTACTGCTCTATTATTTCTTTGATATGAGCGAACGGGAAATTGCGAAATACTGCAATATTCCGAGGACAACAGTACAGACCCGCCGGAAAAGCTCTATGAAGCTGCTAAAACGCTATTTGGAGGAACGCGCCTATGACTACGAAGATTAACAATGAGAACGCTGAAAGCGGCTTGTTGCCTTACCCGGTAATCATAGCCGCAACTAAGGGCGACCCGGAAGCTATGAAGATTGTCGTACAGCATTACGAAAGTTACATAGCGTCCCTGTCTATGCGGAAGCTCCGCGACGAGCGCGGCAATATTTATTGGGGCATAGACGAGGACATACGCGACCGCTTGCGGTCACGCCTTATGAGGGCTGTCCTGTCATTTGAGGTCTAAGTAAAAAGTAATCTGCGTTCCCCTTTCCGCAGATTGCAAAACTTGACCGTTTTTGAACCTTGACAAAGAAAGCGACGCAGGAGAATGGCGGCGCAGCATAGGGCAAATCAGATACATTCGATATGTGGGGAGCCATTGGGCTGATACGCGATGACCGAAAGGAGGGAGAAACACCGAGCGGGAAATATCAGCGTTCCATAGCAGACCTTGGCACGTCTGCCGCCACGATCCGCATATCGGTATAATGATACTCCCTTATAGCCATAATCCGAGCGTTAGAAGCGTCGCAGATAATGGGTAGGGCTGCATGAGAACCATGCGGGGGTGCAATTCCCGTGAGGCTTGCCGGAGCTGTCTGATTAAAGCCCCTTTTTGATATTGTAACCATTTCATTTTTTCAAGAAAGGGGGACACCTTACATGAATTATACTGATGTTCCTATTTGGGAAAAGTACACGCTGACGATTGAGGAAGCGTCTAAATACTTCCGCATTGGAGAAAACAAGCTGCGAAAGTTGGCAGAGGAAAATCCGGCTGCCGGGTGGGTCATTATGAATGGCAACCGTATTCAAATCAAGCGGAAACAGTTTGAAAAAATCATTGATACATTGGAAGTTATATAGTGAAATTGAGCCTTGAATGTGGTACAATGAATACAGGCATATCAAGGCTCTTTCCGTCATGGAAAGGAGCATGACGCACAATGTCGGAAAAAAGACGCGATAACAAAAACCGTATCTTACGGACAGGAGAGAGCCAGAGAAAGGACGGAAGATATGCTTACAAATACATTGATACCTTTGGGAAACCGCAGTTTGTGTATTCTTGGAAGTTAGTACCTACCGATAAGACACCCGCTGGGAAGCGCGACGATATTTCGCTTCGGGAAAAGGAAAAAGAAATCCAGAAAGACCTTGACGACGGGATAGACCCTATCGGAAAGAAAATGACGGTCTGCCAGCTTTACGCAAAGCAGATACGCCACCGGGCAAATGTCCGGCTTGGTACGAAACAGGGACGCAAACAGCTTATGCGGATTTTGGAAGAAGATAAACTTGGGGCTTGCAGCATTGAGAATGTGAAGCTGTCGGACGCGAAAGAATGGGCGTTGCGAATGAAAGACAAGGGATATTCTTTCAAGACTATCAACAACCACAAGCGTTCCTTAAAAGCTGCTTTTTACACAGCCATACAGGACGATTGTATCCGCAAAAATCCGTTTGACTTCCAGTTGAACACGGTTCTGGAAGATGATACGGAACCAAAGGTACCCTTATCCTCAACACAGGAAGCGTCGCTTTTATCCTTTATGCAGAATGATAAGACCTATCAGAAGTATTCCGACGAGGTTATCATACTGTTAGGGACCGGGCTTCGTATTTCTGAACTCTGCGGGCTGACGGAAACGGACATTGACTTTGAGAAGAAGCTAATCAATGTAGACCACCAACTTTTGAAACACTCCGAAGCGGGCGGCTATTACATTGAAACGCCAAAAACGAAAAGCGGCACCCGTCAAATCCCTATGAGTACAAAGGTTTGTGAAGCATTTAAGCGTGTGCTGAAAAACCGCAGACAGGCAATGCCGGTTATCATTGACGGGTACAGTCGTTTCTTATTCCTCAACCGGGACGGAAAGCCGAAAGTGGCAGCAAACTATGAAACTATGTTCCGGGGGCTTGTGAAGAAGTATAACAAGAGCCATGAGGAAGCCTTACCGAAAGTGACAACGCCGCATACCCTACGCCACACGTTCTGCACCAACTTAGCAAACGCGGGAATGAACCCGAAAGCGTTACAGTACATCATGGGACATTCCAACATCAATATGACGCTGAACTACTACGCACACGCCACGCCGGACAACGCAATGGCAGAAATGGAACGGTTGATTGCTTAGTAGTAAAAGCTGAATTTACTACTTTGCCTACTACCTTTGAACAGGAAAACGTGAGGGGATTTAAGGAGATTTAAGAACATCTTCCGTAACAAGAAATGCCGGAAAGCCTTGAAACATAAGGCTTTGACGGCATTTAAGAATTTCTAAAAAGATAATCAATTTTCTATAACAGATTTAATATATACTTTTGCTTTTCTGTATGGTAAAATAAATTCACAACGGCAAAACGCCGACAACGAAAGGCAGGGTAAAAGTATGAAAAAAGAATTTTTTGAGTGTCCCGAGGTGTTCAAAGACCATAATTTTTACGGCTTCGACTGGCTTGAATTCCTCACAGCAATACCGTCGCCGCTTGCACTCGTCACGAGCTGTAAATCCAACGGAAAAGCAAACGGTTCAATGCAGTCGTGGTTCTCTTTTTCAAACGAGAACGGCTTCTACTGTATTTTTTCAAGTGTGCATAAAAGTACACATCTTTATCAGACTGTGCAGGAAACAAAACAGCTTGCCATAAACTTTATGTCAGCGGAAAGCTACGCAAAATGCTATTCCACCATAAAAAACAACAGCCTTGACGAGGACGAGCTTCAAGCATCGGGACTTACGGTATTCCCTGCACGAAAGGTCAGCGCACCGCTCGTTGAGGAGTGCTTTCTCAACCTCGAATGTGAATATGTGTGGGAAAAGGAGCTTTTCGCAGGCAGCGACCACGTTGTAATGTGCGTGAAAATAGTGAATGTCTGGTTTGACAGTGATATTTATACCAACAAAAACGGCGGACGATACAGCCGAAGCGGATATCTGTACAATATCCATTCGCCAGCCGACCCCGACGGCGGAGTTTTGTCCGATACATCTGTCGGCATTATACAAAAATTCAAAGATTATCCCGAACTTGGCATAGAATACTGATCTCATACGAATTTGTGATAAAGAAAGAAGTCCCAAAATGAAAATATTCAATATCCACGGTTATAAAGGCAGCGCGAAAAACAGCGCATACGAAGCATTGACCACACTCGGTCACGAAGTCACTTCGCCCGAGCTTGATTACGATACCCTCTTACCTGATGAAACGCTTGAAATGCTTTTGCGCGAAGCAGGGGAGTGCGGCGCGGAGATGCTCGTCGGTTCAAGCCTCGGCGGATTTTATGCTGCCGTAATGTCAGTGCGGCTCGGGCTTCCTGCGGCGCTCGTGAACCCGTGCCTTATGCCGTTTCTGCACCTGCCAAGGCTCGGCTATTGCGGAGAAATACGCCCATTCGTGAAGCTGTTCGGAGAGCTTGCGGATATTGACAGCGAGAAAATTTCCGTCATCGTAGGCGGCAGCGATGAGGTCATCGATACCCACGATATGACCCGAAATCTGCTGAAAAACAGCCGCTTCGAGGTCGCCCCGAACGGCAAACACTCGGGCAGCACTCTTCCGCTCAAAAGCTTTTTTGCGGAGGTTTTGGACGAGGCTTCAACTCTTTTTTAACATAAAAAATCATCTCCCCGCATAAACTTGAACAAAGCTATCAAGTCTATGTAAGGAGATATTTTTTATGCCAAGTGTATTTTTGAGCCCGTCAACGCAGCAGTGGAATCAGTATGTAAACGGCGGAAACGAGGAGCAGCAGATGAACCTCATCGCCGACGCTATGGAACCCTACCTGCGCTCTTCGGGCATAACCTACAGCCGCAACGACCCCGACCGTGATGTCCGCGGCGCTATCGCAGACTCAAATTCACGCTATTATGATGTACATCTTGCGCTCCATTCAAACGCAGGCGGTGGACGCTTTGCAGGCATACTTTCGGGCATCGATATCTACTACTCTCCCTATTCCGCACAGAGCGAACGGCTTGCGGATATCATCGTCAACAACCTCAAAAATATCTATCCGAACCCCTCAAAGGTCAATACGCTTCCCACGACCTCGCTCGGCGAAGTCACGCAGACGCGCGCAGTTGCGGTGCTTTGCGAGCTTGGTTATCATGACAACCCCGAGGACGCGGAATGGATAAAATCGAACACCCAGTCTATCGCACGAAACCTCGTCCAAGCGCTTTGCGACTACTTCGGAATACCTTTTGTTGAAGCCGTGCCTGCACAGACGGGTACGGTCACAACGGACGGCTCAAACCTCAATATCAGAAGCCTGCCGAACACCAATGCTCGGGTCGTCGGCGTTATTCCGAACCGCGCGGAGGTCACAGTCCTCGGTCAGACGGGCAACTGGTATGTTGTCAGCTACGGCGGTATGACGGGCTATGCTGCGGCTGATTATATTTCCGTTTAATATTTATACTAATCTCTGATCAACCTATAGACAAATCCTCGGCTATAATAAATCCATTCTGCGTCAAGCTCCCTTGAAAGGCGGCGAGCCTTACTGCGGTCGCCTTCCTTGGCTGGATTTATTTTATCTGTCGTCTTTGTCTATAGAACGATCAGAGATTAGTATAACAAGGAAATTTTGCCCAAACATCAGCGCAAAGTTTGAAAAATGCTTGACTTTAGCACCAAAAATGTGATATAATATTTGTGCAAAAAGCGGCTTTTTGCCGTCTTTGTGACAATAACCATAGGAGTGGTAAAAAATGTCCAGAATCAAAGTTGCCGTACTCTTCGGCGGAGTTTCAAATGAACACGATATTTCGCTGATCTCTGCGACTAACATTATAAATGCTATCCCTGCCGATAAATATGAGGTCATTCCTATCGGCATCACGAAAAAAGGCCGCTGGCTCTTCTACCCGGGCGACGTTAATATGATAACTTCGGGCAACTGGGAATCCAACCCCGACTGCGTTCCTGCGGTCATTCTTCCCGACCCGATGTACAAAGGCATCGTCAAGATCGTTGACGGTACATATTCGATAACGAAAATAGACGTTGTTTTCCCCGCGCTCCACGGTCAGCACGGCGAGGACGGCTGTATTCAGGGACTTCTCGAGCTTTCGGGAATACCTTATGTCGGCTGTAAGGTCGTTGCCTCTGCCGATTGTATGGATAAAGCCGTTACGCACACTATCCTCGAAGCCGCAGGGATCCACATGGCAAGACACGCCGTTGTCCGCCAGTCTGACCTCGGTCAACTCGATGAAATTTGCGAAAATATCATCAACGAACTCGATTTTCCGCTCTTCGTCAAGCCTTGCAACAGCGGTTCTTCGGTCGGCGTAAACAAGGCAGGCTCGTTCGAGCAGCTCAAAGATGCGATAAAACTCGCATTTTCACACGATAAAAAGGTCATCGTTGAAGAATTCATCGAGGGCAGAGAGCTTGAATGTGCTGTTTTCGGCACAGATAAGCCATTCGCTTCAAGAGTGGGCGAAATTATTTCCTGCAATGATTTCTACGATTATGACGCAAAATATATCTTAGGCACATCGGGAATAAACATTCCTGCTGATATCCCTGCCGAGTCCGAAAACGAGATTCGCGAAACGGCTCTCAAAGCGTTTAAGACTATCGGCTGTTCGGGACTTTCGAGAATAGACTTCTTCCTTAAAAAGGACGGAACTGTCATTCTCAACGAGATAAACACCCTCCCCGGATTCACACCTATCAGTATGTACCCGAAGCTTATGGAGAATATGGGTATCTCACAGCCCGAGCTTCTCGACAGACTTATTGAGTCGGCTATGGATAACTAATTTGCAAAGAGAGTTGCTTTAAATGAATAATTCAGCGATCGGAGTTTTCGATTCGGGAATGGGCGGCCTTACCTGCTATAAGGAACTGCACAGCCTTATGCCGAACGAAAACATCATCTACTTCGGCGATACAGCGCGCCTGCCTTACGGTTCGCGAAGCCGTGAAGCTATAATGGAATACGCGATGCAGGATATCGCCTTTATGAAAAAGCACGATGTCAAAATGATAATCGCCGCCTGCGGTACAGTTTCATCTGTCGTGGGAATGGATAAAAAAGATGCCGATGGAATACCGTTCACGGGGGTTCTCCTGCCGACGGTGCAGACCGCCTGCACTAAAACGAGAAACGGAAAGATCGGCGTTATCGGAACAGCCGCAACGATAAGATCGGGCGCTTATGCAAAGGCTATCCGCACGATAAAACCGTCACTCACAGTAGTTGGCGCGGCTTGTCCGCTGTTCGTGCCGCTTGTCGAAAACGGCTTTGCAGACAGAAAAAACAAGGTCGCACAGCTCGTCGCAGAGCAGTATCTCGAACCGCTCAAACGCGAGGGCGTTGATACGCTTATCCTCGGCTGTACGCATTACCCGATAATGCAGGACGTTATTGCCGACTATATGGGCGAAAATGTAGAGCTCATCTCCGCAGGAAGCGAGGCCGCAAAGTTCGCCTGCGCATATCTTACAAGACACGATATGCTCGCCGAGCGCGAAACCGAGGGCGAAACGGTGTTCTATTCATCAGACAGCACCGAAATGTTCAAGGATAACGCCGAGTGCTTCCTCGGAGAAAAGATAAAAGGAAATGTCGAGAAAGTCGAAACAGAGGAACTTATCTCGCTCGCATAAAAAGAAACCGACGATGCTCAAAGCAACGATCGGCGGCTTTTTCTAAGAGGTCAAATATGAAAAAAGACGTTACAATAACGCTGAAAGGCGTTCAGCAGATAGATAGGGAAAGAAACGAAACCGAGCTTATAACGGGCGCGACCTTTTCAACAGTAAAGGGCGGCGGCTTTAAAATCGCCTACGACGAAACCGAAGCAACGGGTTTTGAGGGCGCAAGAACGGAAATAACCGCGTTCGGCAACGAAAGCGCCTCAATAGTGCGAAGCGGCGAAGCGGGCACGAACCTTATCATCGAAAAGGATAAAAAGCACCATTGCCATTACGGCACACCATACGGCGATATGACTATCGGGATCTATACTCAGTCAATAGTCAACAACCTCACCGCAGACGGCGGCGACCTTTATCTGAAATATACGGTCGATATCAATTCAAGCTATGTTTCGGACAACGAGGTCTATATTGAGATAATGACTAATGCGTAATGCGTAATTATTTTGTTTCGCATATTTGTTGTTGTGAAAACCTGAATTCCGTAGGGGCGGATTCTATATCCGCCCGTTTGATGCACAAATTTATTGCGCAAAACGCGTGTAAAATTGTAGGGGACGGGTTTCCCGTCCCGCGCCGCAAGGCGTTTATGAAATAAACGAACAAGCCTGTTTTCAAGGGAATCCTTTGAAAACAGGCTTGTTTTTATTATTAACGTATTTTGTGTGCCGAAGATCGCTGCCGCGATTCGGGACGGGCAAACCGTCCATTAAGGTGTTCAATATGAACTCGCGGAACAAAAATAATTACGCATTACGAATTACGCATTAAACCGTAAGTTCTGCCTTTTCACCCATAATGTCCTTGTTTGCTTCAAGGATAGGCTTGATAAGTCCGTTTACGAATTCCTCGGTCTGCTGTGCGCTTCTGCCCGTGAAGTGTTCAGGCTGGAGAATAGCTTCAATTTCTTCTCTCGAAGTCTTGAAATCAGGGTCAGCGAGAATTCTCTCTATGAGGTCATTTTCAAGTCCGAATTCCTTGACCTGCTTGCCTGCCTCCATTGCGTAGGTACGGATCTTCTCGTGAAGAGCCTGTCTGTCGCCGCCTCTCTTTACAGCGTCCATCATAATGTTCTCGGAAGCCATAAACGGAAGCTCCTTCATAATTCTTGCACGGATAACCTTTGGATATACAACGATTCCCGATGTAACATTGATAAGGATATTGAGGATAGCATCGATCGCGAGGAAGCCCTCCGCAACGGAGATTCTCTTGTTAGCCGAGTCGTCAAGCGTTCTCTCGAACCACTGTGTGCCTGCGGTGAATGCAGGGTTGAGCGAGTCGATCATAACGTAACGTGCAAGAGCAGTGATACGCTCGCAGCGCATAGGATTTCTCTTGTAAGGCATTGCGGACGAGCCGATCTGGTTCTTCTCGAACGGTTCTTCCATTTCCTTGAAGTTCTGGAGGATACGCATATCGTTAGCGAACTTCATTGCCGACTGTGCGATACCGCTGAGTGTCGCAACGATCTGTGAATCTATCTTTCTCGAATAGGTCTGACCCGATACGGGAACGACCTTGTCAAATCCCATTTCTTCTGCGATAAGCTCTTCAAGCTTCTTTACCTTGTCCGTGTCGCCCTCGAAAAGCTCCATAAATGAAGCCTGAGTTCCCGTTGTGCCCTTTGAGCCGAGGAGTGCAAGGTTTTCAATTCTGTAGTCGATCTCGTTGAGATCCATAAGAAGCTCATTCATCCAAAGAGTAGCGCGCTTGCCGACAGTTGTGAGCTGTGCAGGCTGGAGATGAGTGTAAGCAAGTGCAGGCATATCCTTGTATTCCATTGCGAATTCGGAAAGCTGACCGAGAACGTTGATAAGCTTTCTCTTTACAACTTTGAGTGCATCACGCATAATGATGATGTCGGTGTTGTCGCCAACGTAGCAGGAAGTAGCACCGAGGTGAATGATTCCCTTAGCCTTGGGGCAGGCAAGACCGTAGGTGTAAACGTGAGCCATAACATCGTGACGAACGAGCTTTTCTCTCTCAGCGGCAACAGCATAGTCAATGTTGTCAACGTTTGCTTCAAGTTCGTCCACCTGTTCCTGAGTAACGGGAAGTCCAAGCTTCATTTCAGCTCTTGCAAGAGCGACCCAAAGCTTTCTCCAGGTGGTGAATTTTTTATCTGCGGAAAAGATATACTGCATTTCCTTGCTCGCATATCGGGTGCAGAAAGGGGATTCATAGCTATCAAAAGACATCAAAAACAACTCCTAATTCATAATATAAACGAAAATCATATTTCAATTATACCATACTAAAGCGAATATTGCAAGCGGTTTAGCGCATTTGCCCGAGAAAAAGCTTGAATTTTCCGTGAATCTGTGATACAATACAAATAAACAATGAAAAAGGGGGAGTATGCAGTGCCGTCACGGAAAGAATTTCTCGAATATGTCCTCGAACAGCTTTCAAACCTCGAAAATATCACCTATAAGCAGATGATGGGGGAGTATATCATCTATTATAAAGGAAAGATCGTCGCCTATGTCTGCGACGACCGCCTGCTGATAAAGCCGACCAAAAGCGCAGAAAAACTTATGCCGAACGCACCGCACGAACCGCCGTATGACGGCGCAAAGGATATGATATTGTGCGAAGAGATCGACGATAAAGCATTCCTGCAAAAGCTTTTTGAGGAAATTTATCCCGAACTTCCCGAGCCGAAGAAAAGGAGAGTAAAAAATGACAGCAATAGAAATTATCAATAAAAGACACAGCTACCGCGGAAAATTCAAGCCGACACCCGTTCCGAGAACCGACCTTATCACAATCATGAAAGCAGGACTTGCCGCACCCTCGGGCTGTAATAAGCAGACAACGAGCCTTATCGCCGTTGATGACCCCGAGGTCATGTCAAAGCTCCATGCTGTTATTGACCCGCCCGTCGGCGAAACAGCGCCTGCGATGATATGTGTCCTTACAAGACGCATTTTTGCTTATCGAGATAAGTGCTATTCCGTGCAGGACTATTCCGCCGCAATAGAAAATATGCTCCTCGCCGCAGTGGAACTCGGTTACCAAAGCTGCTGGATAGAGGGTCATATTACCGATACGGACGATATAGCAGGGAAAATGGCGAAGATACTGAATGTCCCCGATGAGTATGAGCTTGTCTGCTTCCTCCCGATAGGCATATCGGAATCAGAGCCTGTCGCTCCGAAAAAAATACCATTCGAGGAGAGAATGGCATTTAATTCAATGCGTAATTAATAGCATAAATAAAAAAGGTGCTGTCACAAAAAACGTGACAGCACCTTTTATAAATATCTATCGAAATAGCGAAGCTTAATTACGCATTACGCATTACGAATTACGCATTAGATAATTCCGCATTCCTAATTCCGAATTATAATTCAATGCCCTGTTCTTCCGCAGCCTTTGCTGCTTTCATCATGATAGCACATTCAAGACGCTTCTTTTCGATCTCGCAGGAGATCTTGTGCGCCTGATGAATGTCGCCGTTGTAAATGAAGTTGTTTGCGTTACAGCCGCCGCTGCAGTAGAATCTTGCCCAGCACTTCTTGCAGTCTTCCTTGGAGTAAATGTGCGCGCCTGCAAATTCCTTTTTCAGCTCTTCGTTGAATGTACCCTCGTTGATGTTGCCCATCTTCATATCTTCAACGCCGACGAACTGGTGGCAGGGGTAAATGTCGCCCTCGGGAGTGACAGCCACATACTCGTTGCCGCTGCTGCAGCCTCTTAAACGCTTGATAGCGCAGGGTCCCTGGTCGAGGTCGAGCATAAAGTGGAAGAAGTTGAAGTGCTTGCCCTGCTTGTCATTGATAAGAAGCATCTGCGCGAGCTTCTCATACTCGGAGAAAACTCTCGGGAGGTCGCTCTGTGTGATAGAGTAAGGCTCTTTCGGGTCGCTTACGCACGGCTCAACGGAGATCTGGTCGAAGCCCTCGTTGAAAAGGCTGTAAACATCGTTCGAGAAGTCGAGATTATACTTTGTGAAAGTTCCGCGAACGTAGTAGTTCTGGTGATTTCTCTTTTCAACAAGCTCTTTGTACTTCGGCATAAAGCGGTCATAGCTGCCCGTGCCGTCGATGCGCTTTCTCATACGGTCATTGACTTCCTTTCGTCCGTCAACGGAGAGAACAACGTTGCTCATTTCCTTGTTGATAAAGTCGATCTTGTCCGCATCGAGGAGCATACCGTTTGTTGTAACGGTGAAGCGGAAGTTCTTGTTGTATTCCTTTTCCTTGGAACGGCCGTATTCAACGAGCTGCTTTACAACGTTCCAGTTCATGAGCGGTTCGCCGCCGAAGAAGTCAACTTCGAGGTTTTCTCTGCCGACCGACTTTTCAAGAAGGAAGTCGAGCGCCTTTTTGCCCGTTTCAAAATCCATGTGCATTCTGCAGCCCGTGCCGTAGTCGCCCTGCGAAGCAAAGCAGTATTCGCAGCGGAGGTTGCAGTCCTGTTCAACGAGCAGGCACATTGCCTTTATCGGAGCAGGAACGGAATATTTAGCGAATTTCTCGTATGTATCCTCGGAGAAAAGCACTTCATTCTTGTAAAGCTCAACGACCTCCTGATAGCAGGACTCGATATCTTCGGGGGAGTAGAAGCGCGAAAGTTTTTCCTTGACTCTCTCGGGACACTTGTCCTCGAAAGGAGGCTCGACATTATCGAGCATATCGTAAGTGAGCTCGTCCACGAGGTGAACGCCGCCGCTGTTTACGTCAAGAACTATATTATATCCGTTAAGCTTGTATTTATGAATCATAAGATCTTACCTTTCAAACAAAAACAGTGGGATTTTTATAAAAAATAAAACCCGGCACATAGCCGGATTTATGCGAGGTCGGCAAAACGAGCCGCCCCGCAGCAATTCAGCCAATCACCGGATCACTTTTCGCACTTCTGGTTAGCAACTGTGCAAGAAGTCTTGCAAGCAGACTGACAGGAAGCCTGGCACTTGCCGCAGCCGCCCTTTTCAGCTGTCTTCTTAAGGTTAGCCGCATTGATGGTCTTGATGTGCTTCATAACAAAATCCTCCACTAAATAATTATTTATTACATTATAACACATATCTTTTCAAATTTCAATAGGCAGTTTAACGAAATTTTTTCTTGGAATTAACTCCAAGCATACCTCCCGCCGCCGAGCAGGCAGCTATTGCAAGTATCTTTGATATAAAACCGCCTGCGGAGAAGCTTCCAGCGAAGATTATACCGAGCAGAAATATCACTGCAAAAGCGATGCCTCCGCAGCAAAGTCCCGAGAGAAGTCCTTTTCTCCCACGCTGCTTCGCCGCCGTAAACGCCGCCGCAAAACAGCCTGCCGCAAGCGATATCTGCGCCATTACGGACATTATCCCGTCCGAAAGATCGACCTTTACTGCAATTTCACTAAAAACAAAAAGACACACCGAAAGCACACCGATGCCCGAAAGCACCGCCGTCACGACCGTCCGTATCACTTCGTCCTTGTGTTTCTGCTCCGCACTTTTCCGCATAAGAAAAACCTCCGCCCTGCGCATATTTGTAAAATATATGCTCAAAGCGGAGATCATATTCATAATTATTCAGCCTTGTCGGACTTTTCAGCCTTTTCAGCTTCCTTGTCTTTCTTTTCCTTCTTAGGCTTGAAGGATTCCTTGACAGTTTCTTCGGAAGCGTCGTGAACAGTGTTGTTCTCGGAGATAGCCCAAAGCTTTACACGGATCTTGCTGCGGTCGCCGCCTGTTTCGATAACGCAGGTGTCCTCGGTCTTGCGGACGATGATGCCGACAATACCGCCGATAGTCGTAACTTCGTCACCGATCTGAAGATTGTCACGGAGCTGCTTTGCTTCCTTTTCCTTTTTCTTCTGAGGTCTGATAAGGAAGAAGTAGAAAACGATGATGAGAAGACCGAATGAGAAGATCATCGAGATAGTGCTTGCCTTGGTGTCCATCTGACCCGAAGCGGCAGCAGTCTCTGTTGCAAATGCGATGAGTGAATGTGTAAACATAGATCTTTAAACCTCCAAAACTGATAAGAGGACAGCCAATTCCGTCCCGAAATTATCACTGTTAATTCAATATTTACCATTATACCATTATTTAAACCCAAATGCAAGCGTTTTAAAGAAAAAATTGATAATTGATAATTGAAAATTGACAATTATCAGTTGACCGTTACAATTATCAATTGTCAATTCTCAATTATCAATTGCAGGTTATACTATTAATATAGGGATTATTCAAGAATAACACCGCTTTGCCGCCTGCCCACCGTGGCTTGGTTATTTTGTCATAAATGATTGAAAAAGAGGGTAAAAATAGCTAAAAAGTCTTAAACGATTAAGCCAACTTTACCAAAAAAATCAACGAAAGAGATAAAAAGCGGAATTTCACTTGACAAAGTGAATCAAAATGTTTAGAATTATGATAGTTAGGTGAAATATTTTTGAACTATGTTTTCCTGACCCCATATTTTATTCTGATTTTATCCCAATGCAGGCTTTTCGGAGGTTGAATTGAATTGATCCGCAATACTGAAGATCTCTCCGATAAAGAGCTTATAGATGTCATCCACAGTGACGGAGGACAGCAGAGCAGGGAAAGCAAGGACGCAGCTTCCGTGATAATTTCACGCTATATGAAGCTCGTGCTGAAAAGAGCGCATACCTATTCGGACAATTGCTCCGACCTTGAAGACCTCACACAGGAAGGGCTGCTCGCACTTTGCAATGCGATCGAAAGCTTCGACTGCGAAAACGGCGCAAAGTTTTCTTCCTTTGCCGATGTCTGCATCACGAATCGCATCAAAACAGCGGCTCAGACTATCGCAAAGCACAAGCAGAACGATATGACCGTTATTGCCGATGAGAACAACATCGCAGACGCAGATTCCTCACCCGAGAATATCTGCCTTGAAAAAGAAAGCGGCATAAGGATAGAAAAGATGATAAGATCGGTGCTTTCACCGCTCGAAGCAAGGGTTTTCGGGCTTTATCTTGACGGAAGAAGCTACCGTGAGATCGCAGATATGCTCGGCATCTCGGAAAAATCGGCTGATAACGCTGTCTTCAGAATAAGAAAAAAGCTGAAAATGCTCCTCGGAAAATGAGAAGCTTTCATATATGGCCAAGTAGCTTAAAGTTCAGAGCGTTGTTCTTTCCACAAAAGGCAAAGGTGTCGGTGCAAGTCCGTCCTCAGGTCTAAAATCTATTAATTTTTTTAAGCGAGGGAAATCAAAATGTACGAAGACAAGACATTAGTTTGCAAGGAATGTGGAAATGAGTTCGTATTCACAGCAGGCGAGCAGGAATTCTATGCTGAAAAGGGATTTGTAAATGAACCCCAGAGATGCAAGGCTTGCCGTGATGCAAGAAAGAACAGCACAAGAACAGAAAGAGAAATGTTTGAAGCAACATGCGCTTCCTGCGGCAAGGTTGCAAAGGTTCCTTTCAGACCGAGAGAAGACCGTCCTGTATACTGCAGCGAGTGCTTCGCAAAGATGAAGGAACAGGGCTAAGTCCTATCCGCAATGCTTTCAACGGTGAAAAACCAGCGTGTTTTTCACCGTTGTTCTTTTTTGCTTGCAATTTTGAATAGAATATGATATAATATTCCGTGAAATTTTTCATTGAAAGGTTCGATAGAAATGGATTATATCTTTTCGGATAAGGTCAGCTCACTCCAGCCGTCCGTTATCAGAGAAATTCTTAAATTCACCTCCGATCCCGAGGTCATCTCGCTCGCCGCAGGCAATCCTGCCCCCGAAGCTTTCCCCGTAAAAGAGATCGCAGGCATCACAGCAAAGCTTCTTGCCGAAAATCCCATAAACGCCCTCCAGTACAGCGTTACCGAGGGTTATACACCGCTTCGTGACCGCCTTAAAGAGCGTATGAAAAAAGCCGGCTGCTTCGATGAAAATTCGGACGAGCTTATCATCACCTCGGGCGCACAGCAGGCGAACGAGCTTGCCTGCAAAGTCCTGCTCAACGAGGGTGACACGCTTTTCTGTGAAGCACCGTCCTTCATCGGCAGCCTTAACGCTTTCAAATCCTATAACGTAAATCTCGTCGGCGTTCCTATGGAAGAGGACGGAATGAAGATTGACGCTCTCGAAGAAGCGCTCAGGACTGCCAATAAGCCGAAGCTTATCTATATTATCCCGAACTTCCAGAACCCAACGGGTCTTTGCACCTCGCTCGAAAAGAGAAAAGCTATCTATGAGCTTGCGAAGAAGTACGGAGTTATGATACTCGAAGATAACCCTTACGGTGATATCCGCTTTGCGGGTGAAAATATCCCGTCCATCAAGACTATGGATAAGGACGGCATCGTTATCTATTCGAGAACATTCTCGAAAACGCTCGCACCCGGACTTCGTGTAGGCTATGTCAGCGCACCGAAGCCTGTCATTCAGAAAATGGTAGTCTGCAAGCAGGTCTCGGACGTACACACGAACATCATGGCACAGATGATATGCGATGAATACCTCAAAAATTACGATATGGACGCTCATCTTGAAGAAATAAGAGCTGTCTACCGCCATAAATGCGGACTTATGCTCGACGAGATCGACAAGAACTTCTCCAGGAAGATAACCGTTACAAAGCCCGAGGGCGGTCTGTTTATATGGGCAACTCTCCCCAAGGGCAGCGATATGATGGGCTTCTGCAATACTGCTGTTCAGAAGTACAAGGTCGCAGTTGTTCCCGGAACGGCTTTCCTCATTCACGAAACCGATAAGACGAGCTCGTTCCGTCTCAATTTTTCCACGCCGACCGATGAACAGCTCATAAAAGGCTGCGAAATTCTCGGAAAGCTCTCCAAAGAAATGTTTGACAAGTGATCTTATAAATAAAATAAAGGAAGTGCTATTATGCCTGAAATCGAAAAGAAAAAAGTAATCCTAAGCGGTATCCAGCCCTCGGGCGCATTCACACTCGGAAACTATGTCGGCGCTATCAAGAACTGGGCGCAGCTCCAGAACGACTACGACTGCCTCTATATGATCGCCGATATGCACGCTATCACGGTACGTCAGGACCCTGCGAAGCTTCGCAGAAACACTCTTGAAGCTTATGCGGCTATCCTTGCCTGCGGCGTTGACCCTGACCGTTCGATCGCTTTTATCCAGTCACACGTCCCCACACACGCACAGCTCAACTGGCTTCTTGCCTGCTGCACACAGTTCGGCGAGCTTTCCCGTATGACACAGTTCAAGGACAAGTCCGCAAAGCACCCCGATGACATAAATTCGGGACTTTTCACATATCCTGTCCTTATGGCAGCCGATATCCTCGCATACAATGCAGACCTCGTTCCCGTAGGTGCAGACCAGAAGCAGCATCTTGAGCTTACACGAAATGTTGCACAGCGCTTCAACCAGCGTTACGGCGAGCTTTTCAAGCTTCCCGACGGCTATATCCCTCCAAAGGGCGCAAAAATTATGTCCCTTGCAGAACCCACAAAGAAAATGTCCAAATCGGACGAAAATCAGAACGGCTGCATCTATATCCTTGATGACAAGGACACTATCATACGCAAATTCAAGCGTGCAGTTACCGACAGTGACGCAGTTGTGCGCTATGCCGAGGGAAAAGACGGCATAAACAACCTTATGACCATCTATTCCGTTGTTACGGGCAGATCCAACGAAGAGATCGAACGTGAATTTGACGGAAAGGGTTACGGCGACTTCAAGCTCGCAGTCGGCGAAGCTGTTGCAGACCACCTTGCACCTGTAAAAACCGAGTTCGACAAGCTTATTGCTGATAAGAAGTACCTCGAAGAAAGCTATACAAAGGGCGCAGATGCCGCATTCAAAATCTCGAGGAAGATCGTTTCAAAGGCATACCACAAGGCAGGCTTTGTTGACAGAGCGTGATCGGCAGGCTTAAACGTTTATTTGTTCTATTTATACAAATAATATTCCGACTGCGAGGTATGGTTGTTTATTTTAACGGTGATATTTCCGAAAAAGTTGACAATTATTCAAAATAAGTTCATTTTCCGCTGTCATTTATGCTTAAAAAAATGTTCTAATATTGTGCAAAACAACTATTTTTTACACCAAATTATCAAAAACCATTGACATATTGAGCGTAAGGTTGTATATTAATAATCGAACAAGGGACGAAAACGTTTAAAGACTTGTTCCGAAGATTTCAGCCGAAAGGCATATACGGGAGAGTTGTTGCCGACATGGTTTCGATAAAAGACATCGCTGCTGAATGCGGTGTGTCAATAGCAACGGTCAGCAAGGCGCTGAACAATCACAGAGATGTCAGCGAAGCGACAAAAGCTCATATAAGAGAAACCGCCAAAAAAATGGGGTATCTTCCCAATTATCAGGCAAGAGCGTTAAAAACCAATCGTACATACAATCTCGGAGTTCTCTTTAACGAAAAAGCCAACAGCGGTCTTACACATAACTATTTCGCAGCCGTTCTTGATGCGTTCAAGAGGGTGGCGGAAAAACAGGGCTATGATATAACCTTTATAAGCCATAACATCGGCTTCAATCAGCTAACCGTCTATGAACACTGCATAAGCAGAAACGTTGACGGCGTTATGGTCGCAAATGTTGACGACTACAGCGATGAGGGTGTCGCACAGCTTCTCAAAAGCTCGATACCAATCGTAACACTCGATAAAAAAACAGAAAACAAGCCTGCGGTCATCTCGGATAACTTCAAAGGCGTCGAGTGTCTTGTAAGATATGTCCATAAAATGGGACATACAAAAATCGCATATATTTATGGTGACCTGTCGGGCGTAACTTCAATGAGAGTTGAAGCGTTCCGCAGGACAATGGAAGCCTTAAATATAGATATCAGAGAAGAATATTTGCTTGGCGGATGCTACCGCGATCCCCAAAAGACGGAAGTGCTTGTGGAAAAGCTTATGAAAATGAGCGACCCACCGACGTGCATACTTTTGCCCGATGATTTCTCGGCGATAGGTGCGCTGAACGCATTTGAAAAACTCGGACTTTCCGTTCCGAACGATATCTCCGTCGCAGGGTATGACGGCATCACGCTTTCACAGGTCCTCAGCCCGAAGCTCACAACTTTCAAGCAGGATACGGACGGACTTGGAAAAGCAGCCGCAGAGCAGCTTATCTCACTGATAAACAAGGAGCTCCCCGAAAACAGCGAACCCGTTGTTATCGAAGGCAGTCTTCTTGAAGGCGGCTCGGTCAGGGATCTGACCAAATAACATACGCTATTATATTTTTTTAAATATAATATAACTTTAAGGAGGAAAATCAAATGAAGAATTTTAAGAGAAATCTTGCTCTCCTCTCTGCATTGGCATTAGCTGGAACTATGCTCGCAGGCTGTGGAGACAACAACACAACTACAACTGACGATGCTGCAACAACAACAGCTGCTGCAGATGCTGCTGCTGATAACGGCGACGCTGCTGCAAGCGATGACGCTGCAACAGCTGACGCTGCATCTGCTGATGCTTCTAAGGCCGGCACAGGCATCACACTTTCCGACACAGAAGGAAAGGTATTCAACATCTACGCTTGGAACGAAGAATTCAAGGGCTTCTTCGAGAAGTACTACACAGTTCCTGAGGGCGTAACAGTTAACTGGGTAATCAATCCTTCCGACGGCGGCGTTTACCAGCAGAAGCTCGATGAAGCTCTCAGCGGTCAGGACGCAGCTGCAGCTGATGACAAGATCGATATGTTCCTTGCAGAAGCTGACTACATTGCTAAGTACACAAACGCTGCTGTAACAATGGATGTTACATCTATCGGCGTTAAGCCTCTCGATACAGAGTATGATTACACTGTATCTGCTGCTTCCGGCAGCGATGGTACTCTCAAGGGTGTTTCCTTCCAGTGCTGTCCTTCTGCTCTTATCTACAGAAGATCTATCGCAGAAGCAGTTCTCGGTACTTCCGATCCTGCTGAAGTTCAGGAACAGCTTTCTGACTGGACTAAGTTCGATGAAGTTGCTGCTAAGGCTAAGGAAGCAGGCTACCTCATGACAGGTTCCTATGCTGAAACATACAGACCTTTCGCTAACAACATCACAACTGACTGGGTTGATGCAGACGGCAACTTCCAGGTTGACGATCAGGTTAAGGCTTGGATCAAGCAGGCTAAGAACTACGTTGACAACGGCTACACAACAACAGGCGGTATTTGGTCTGATGAAAACACCAACGAAATGTTCAAAGAAGGTAAGGCAATGTGCTACTTTGGACCTGCTTGGTACTACAACTTCTCCATGGGCAATGCTCAGGATCCTGATAAGGGCTGTCCTGGCGACTGGGCTATCATTGAAGGACCTGCTGCTCACTTCTGGGGCGGTACATGGCTCCTCGCAGCAACAGGCACAGATAACCCTGAAATGGTTGCAGACGTTATGAACGCATTCACAGCTAACGAAGACATCTGCACAAAGCTTGTTAAAAACGAGAACCAGTTCTCCAACAACACAGCTGTAAACCAGAAGTTTGCTGAAGATCCTAACTATGGCAATGATTTCCTCGGCGGTCAGAACGATGTTGCTATCTTCTCTGAACTTGCAAAGAACATCAAGTTCCGTTCCACACCTTATGGTCAGGTATTCAACGAAGATGTTCCTGCATGTTTCCTTGACTACTTCACAGGCAAGATCACAGAAGCTGAAGCTTGGGCTAACGTTGATAAGGTACTCGATGAAAAGTGTCCTTCCGTTACTCACGATTGCTCCGGATTCGCTGCTGAATAAGGTAATAATTAAAACCTAAATTGTGAAATTGGGGCAGGGCTATTCCGCCTTGCCCCTTTTCATATCAAAAACCAGGTATGAGAAGAGGTCGAAGAATGAAACGTAAATCAATCAGCTATGCAAAATGGGGCTATATCTTTATCGCACCTTTCTTCATAGTATTCCTTGTATGTACTTTCTACCCGTTGCTTTCAACATTTTATAACAGCCTTTTTGAGAATTATTTTGATGCAGGTTCTTTCTCACAGGTAGGTCCTAATTTTGTTGGTCTTGATAATTTCAAAAAACTGTTTACAGCTGATTCAAAGGGTAATATTGATATTCTGACTTATACAGCTAACACAATGATAATGTGGATCGTGGGTGCTATCCCGCAGCTCATTTTCTCACTTCTCCTTGCTGTTATCTTTACAAGTACAAGCCTTAATATCAAGGGACAGACGTTCTTTAAAACAGTAATCTACCTTCCTAACCTTATCATGGCTGCTGCATTTGCAATGCTGTTCTTCACATTGTTCTCTAATGTAGGACCGATAAACCAGATTATTTCGGGCGGAAACGCCGATAAGGTCGTTGACTTCTTCAACAATGTCGGCACTTCGCGTGGAATAATCGCATTTATCAACTTCCTGATGTGGTTTGGTAATACAACTATCATGCTTATGGCAGGTATCATGGGTATCGATCAGAGCTTGCTCGAAGCTGCTGCTATCGACGGCGCAACATCGGGTCAGGTATTCCGCAGGATCACACTTCCGCTTCTTTCCCCGATCCTTGTGTATGTTGTCATCACATCTCTCATCGGTGGTTTCCAGATGTATGATGTACCTCAGGTCATCACAAGCGGCCTTGGTAATCCCAACAGAAGTACAATGACTCTTGTTATGTACCTTAACAGATTCCTCGGAACAACCAAGAACTATGGTATGGCAGGTGCTGTTTCCGTACTTGTATTCATTATCACAGGTATCCTCAGCTTTGCTGTTTACCGTTCTATCATAAGCGGACGTTCCGATCCTAAACCTAAGAAAAGCAAGACTAAGGGGGTTCTCTAATGTCGAATATTAATTTCCGGCCGGTAGGTCACGACAAGAGCAATACAACAACGACAAAGATTTCAAGAGTTATTGCTTATATCTTCCTTATTTTTGTAACTTTTCTTTCGTTGTTCTCGATATATCTCCTTATCATAAACTCCACAAGAAGCCATGCACAGCTTCAGGCAGGCTTTACGCTCGTTCCGAATAACTATTTCTTTAAGAATCTTGTCAAGGCATGGGAAGATACAGCTTTGTTCACGATCCCTCAGGGTATGTGGAACAGCTTTTTCATCGCCGCACTCTCATGCATAGTTACGACATATTTCTCTGCTATGACAGCTTACGGCGTACACGTTTATGACTTTGCACTTAAGGGATTCGCTTTCAACTTCATTCTTATCGTAATGATGATCCCGACTCAGGTTTCCGCCGTTGGTTTTGTTCAGCTCGTAAAAAGCGTTCACCTCGAAAATACATACTGGCCGCTTATCATTCCTACGATTGCCGCTCCTGCTGTATTTTTCTATATGAAGCAGAATATCGAAAGCACACTTCCTCTCGAAGTAATCGAAGCTGCTCGTGTTGACGGTTCAAATGAATTCAGAACATTCAATACCATTGCACTTCCAATGCTTAAGCCTGCAATGGCTGTACAGATGATCTTCGCATTTGTTGCATCCTGGAACAACTACTTCACTCCTGCTCTTGTTATTGATAAGTCGAACAAGTGGACACTTCCTATCATGATGGCAGTCCTTCGTTCAAAGATCAATTCCCAGAGCGGTGACCTCGGCGAAGTTTATATGATGATCCTTCTTTCGATCATTCCTGTTGTCATTGTTTACCTCTTCCTTTCCAAGTATATTGTTAAGGGCGTTGCACTCGGTGCAGTTAAGGGCTAATAGAAAAAACAACAAAACAGATCAAAACGGTGTGGAATTCGTTCCGCACCGTTTTTGCGTTTTCAGTATAAAATTTTTTCAAAAATATTGAAATAACCAAACCAATATGGTATAATATCATTAACTGGATTACAACTATTGAAAAAAGTTTTTTGTATTGAAAGTGGCTGAAAAAGGTGCGAAAGGAGGTCTGTGCCGTGCTGGGTGAAATGAAGATAATTGCCTTGTGTGCAACAAGAATTTATGACGATAACTGCGTTGAGCTTATAACCGCACTTAATGATGAAATTACCAAGCGCGGCGGAAGACTCATCGTTTTCAGCTCGGTTTCAGACCTCTATTACGGCACGGAAGTGGAAAAGGGCGAAGCAGCCGTTTTTCGCCTTATGAATTTTTCAATGATCGATGCCGTTATCGTGCACGGCGAATGGATAAAAGACAAAAACGTCCTTGAAGATATCATTGGCAGAACAAAAGCAGCAGGCAAACAGGTCTTTTATGTCGGAAAACAGCGCGACGACTGCATAAATTTCAGCTTTGACTATAAAAAAGGCTTTGAATCGATCGTCCGCCACGTTATCGAAAAGCATAATGTTACCTCCCTGCATATGATCGCAGGTATCAAGGATAACGACTTCTCCGACGAAAGAATCGATTGCTTCAAACACGTCCTTGCCGAAAATAATATCGATTTTGACGACAGTATGCTCAGCTACGGCGACTTTTGGAGCGGTCCTACCGAAGCGGCTGTTAAAAAACTTATAAACGAAAAACGCGTCCCGAGAGCAATTATCTGCGCAAACGATTCTACCGCAATAACCGCAGCTCTCGTGCTGAAAAAAGAGGGTTTTCGTGTCCCCGAGGACGTTATCGTTACAGGCTTTGACGGCCTTATCGAAGCCAGATTCAACGACCCGAAGATAACCACCTGCGTTTGCAGCTATGGCAGCTTTGCAAAACAAATAACTACCGCAATTTACGACAGTTTGGACGAAAAAACTATCAAAAAGAACTATATGACAGAACCCGAGCTTTTGCTCGCCGAATCCTGCGGCTGCTGCGAGGGCGACTTCATCTCCGTCTGCGAGTACATAAATTCAATGAATGAGCGCTTCTATAATTATCAGGAGAACGATAAGCGCCTTAACCGCTTTTCACTCAGAATACAGAGCTGTACCGAGGTCGAGGATATCGGAAAAGTCCTTGATGACCAGTCGATAATGTACGATATGGCTTGCGTTGTCGATGATGACTTTATGAACCCCGCGCTCAACCCGATGAAAGATACCCAAAATGATATTATGTCGGAATCCGCCCACGTTATCTATAAAAGCGAGTCGAATCCCGAACTTCGCACAAGAATAACAGAGTTTCCGCTCAGCGAGCTTTATCACGACTTTGAAAATTTCGTGCGTGATATCAAAGCGCCCGTCGTCTTCAACTCGCTTGCGTTCCGCAGTATCCCGTTCGGCTATGTCTGCTATTTTTATCAGGATTTCTATAAATACAACTATGCCAAAACCTTGCAGATAACGCTGACTCTGTGCAGCGCCCTCAGCGGTTTCAGAGCCGCAAGATATCAGCGCTACCTCCTCGAACATATCGAGGAATCCTACCGCCACGATGCAATGACGGGTCTGTATAACCGAAGCGGATTTATGCAGATATTTCCCGATTTCAAGAAAAACTGCGGCGCAACTATGACCGCCGTCCTTGCCGACCTCGACGACCTCAAAGGTCTAAACGATAAATACGGTCACGACGAGGGCGATGTCGCTATCAGAGCAGTAGCGCAGGCGCTTATGAATTCCTGCCCCGAAGATTCCGTCTGCGTCCGTTTCGGCGGAGATGAAATGTTTGCCGTCATAAAAGGCGGCGCGGATGATGAAATTCGTGCAAAGATAAATAACTGGCTCTCCGATTTCAATGCGAAGTCGGGTAAACCATATACCGTTTCCGCAAGCGTAGGTATCTATACCACCGACTCGGACGATGCCACCTTTGAAGAACTGGTGCGAAAGTCCGACCAGCTTATGTATAACGAAAAGATCGCAAAAAAGATCAAAAGATAATGCCGCAGAATTTCCTGCGGCATTTTTATCTGTATTTCATTGGCACAACGACAAGTTCGAGCGCCTTTTTATGCATACGGTGAATGTGCTGCTCACTGTAGAGCATTTCCTCGGCAATTTCCGCCCACTTCTTCCCCGAAATGTAACGTTCCCACAACACCTGCCTGCAATTTTCGTCCGAAAGCCGTCCGACCGCCTTTTCAACCTCCGCCATTTCGCCGGCAAGCTCCTCGTTTTCCGCCCAAAGCCTGTCCTCAAATTCGGAGGTGTACTCAAAATAATTCCTGCTGCAAATTTCCCACGCCCTGCGCTCTGCCGAGAGCATTTGGCTGCGGTTTTGCAGCACCTTTTTTTCGTCTGCCTTGTATAAAATCAAAAAATCCTTCGCCGTCATCAGCAGCACCCCTCAGTTCTCGCCGCCGAACATCCCGATCCTTTGTTTTGCGTGTTTTTTTATAAGAAAATCGGCGAACTCCGTTTCATATTCCGCCGCAAAATCGCCGTATTCTTCTTCGCCTACCTCCTCCTTGAAACAATCGAAGCAGAGCGTCCTGCCGTTCTGCACAAAAAAGATACCGTCCACGCAGCTGCACTCTGCGCAGACTATTTCCGACTGACTGCAATTTTCGCAGTCGTAAGTACACTCATCAAATTCATCGTATATGCATTTTGCCATAACAAATTCTCCTTTCAATCTTACCTTAAAAGGAAAAGCCGCTTGGGGCAAATGGCTGCTTCTCCACAAAAATTTACACTATATCGCGTGAACGTATGTTTTGGTTGCAAGTTAATAATAGCACAAATGTTCTAATTTGTCAATACCTATTTTCGCGTATAAATAAATTGCTGTACGAAAATCGGTACAGCAGGGATATTAAAACCTTATTAAATTTTTGAATGATTTTTTCCCCTTTACGTCAGTCAAAAAATGTGGTATAATGTATATAGTTATGATTATGTTATTGGAGGATATTCCCATTGATCTGTATAACCGGAGATATGCACGGCGACCTGAGCCGCTTTAACGATAAAAGAATAAAAGCGCTGAAGAAGAACGATGTTCTCATCGTCTGCGGAGATTTCGGCTTTGTCTGGGACGGCTCGAAGCGCGAGCAGCGAATACTCAAGAAAATTGGCAAAAAGCGCTTCTATACACTGTTCGTTGACGGCTGCCACGAAAATTTCGACCTCCTCGCAAAGTACCCCGAAAGTGACTTTTGCGGCGGCATCGTCCATCGCATCTCGGGCAATCTTATGCATATAAAAAGAGGATCGGTGCTTTCGATACAAGGCTACAAATTCTTCGGCTTCGGCGGCGGTCAGACAAAAGAGCTTGAGATCCGCCGAGAGTCGCATACTTGGTTTGAAGCCGAGCTTCCCGACAATGACGAGATCGAATACGCCATTCAGAACCTCAAAAACGCAGGCGGCGAGGTCGATTACATAATCACCCATGAACCGCCTGCCTCGATGAAAGAATTCCTCGGCTTTGAGGTAAATCAGATAAGCTTTATGCACACCTTTTTTGATAAGGTCAAAAACAACTGCAGATTCAAAATGTGGTTCTTCGGCAAAGCGCATATAAATAAGCTTGTTCCGCCGAAATACCGCTGTCTTTTTGATGAAGTTGTCGTCCTCAAAAACGAAAAATGGGATAAGGAGCAGAAGCTTCTTCGCAAAAACAAACACAAAAACGCAGAAACACCACAGCCCGAGCAGAAAATAGCTTCGGACAGCTTTGAGTAAAGGAGAAAAATTATGCCGCATATTTCAGTTAAAATGCTTAAAGGAAGAACAGACGAGCAGAAGAAGCTCGCAGCAGATAAGGTTGCCGAGGCTCTCTATGAAGCAATCGGCTGCTCCAAAGATCACATCACCGTCACCGTCGAGGACTACACTCCCGAAGAGTGGCAGCAGGTCTATGCCGATGATGTCACAGCAAAGCAGGACGTGCTTTTCCGCAAAGCAAACTACGACCCGAAAGACCTCTTAAAGAAATGAATTACATAATCAAAGGAAATGATATACATCTCTCGCAGCCCGACTTCGACCTCGACGAAACTCTCGACTGCGGACAGGCTTTCCGCTGGGAAAAATCCGCCGACGGCGCATACCACGGCGCAAAGCTCAATACAAATCTCACCATTTATAAGGAAAAGGACTATTTCGTCCTCGAAAATACGTCCGAAAGCGACTTCCTTAATGTCTGGTTAGACTATTTCGACCTCGACACCGATTACGGCGAGCTGAAACGCATCTATTCCGAGGACGAAACGCTCGCCAAAGCCTGCAAATTCGCTTCGGGCATACGTCTTTTGAAGCAGGACAAATGGGAAGCGCTCGTTTCGTTCATAATTTCGCAGAATAACAATATCCCCCGAATAAAGGGCATCATCGGACGGCTCTGCGAAGAAAACGGCGTTTTTCCGTCTGTTGAACAGCTCAAAGGCAAAACAGCCGATGATCTTTCCTACCTCCGTGCAGGATTTCGTGCAAAATATCTCGAAAGCTGCGTGAACCTCGTCACAAGCGGCGAAATTTCACTCGAAAGAATAGCCGCCGCACCTGTTGACGAAGCAAGAGCCGAGCTGATGAAAATAAAGGGCGTTGGCCCGAAAGTCGCCGACTGCACGATGCTCTACGGAATGTACAAAACGGAGTGCTTTCCCGTGGACGTGTGGATAAAACGTGTTCTGGCGCAGTTCTACCCGAACGGTCTGCCCGAGTTCATCAAGCCGACCGCAGGCATCGCACAGCAGTATCTTTTCCACTACATACGAACAAGCGGAGTTTATGAAGGCTGAAAGGACAAACTATGAGAGAAAGCATTTTAACTATCCCGATAAGCGATGTGCTCGAACCGAAGTGCGGCTGCCCGATATGCCGTATGCGGGATATGCTCGAGCAGCGAACGGTCGAATATATAATGGGCGCTGCGATGATGGAACCCGATGTCCGCATCGAAACCAACCGCGCAGGCTTCTGCCATACCCACCTTTCGCAGATGATGAAGCAGAAGAACCGCCTTTCGCTCGCACTTATGCTCCAGACCCACCTCGCCGCAGTTGACGGTCAGCTTTTCGAGCGCAAAAAGCTTTTTGAACCGAAAAATGCCAAGAAGCAAAGGCTCTCAAAGATAAACGAAAGCTGCTTCGTCTGCGAAAAAATAGATTGGGGAATGGAACGCCTTATGCGTACATTCTTTGAAATGTTCCAGCACGACGATGTCCGTAAATTGATGAACGAGCAGGAGTTTATCTGCCTGCCGCATTATGATATGCTCGTTTCGCTTGCGCCTGCGTATCTGCAGAAAAATGACCTCAAAGCGTTTGAAGCAATGACGGAAAAGCTCGTCCGCAGCTACCTTGAAACCCTGCAAAACGACGTCACACACTACTGCAATATGTACGACTACCGCAACAGCGGCAAGGACGCAGACTGGGGCAACTCCAAGGACAGCATCGAACGCGCGGTCAAATTTTTAACATCACGAGAGGGATAATTAAATTCGGAATTCGGAATGCGGAATTCGGAATTAGTTTTGCTCCGCGAATTTGCTGCAACACCGTAGGGGACGGGTTTCCTGTCCCGTTACACGCACTAATGGTCTGTTATTGGTCAACTTGGTATTTTGACATTAGGTTATAATTTCAGATTTGCGCCCGATAAACCGTAGGGTTGGATTCCATATCCGACCGCTTACAGTTTGCAAAAATAAATATGAAAAAATTCGGAACACGAATAATTCCGCATTCCGAATCCCTAATTCCGAATTAAGCAATTTTTTCTATTTCAAGAAAAAGTAATAGATGATCCCATACAAAACCGATGCCGCCGTTCCGTAGAGAATAACGGGTCCCGAGATTATGAAAATTTTCGCACCAAGTCCGAGAACGAAACCCTCCGTCTTAAATTCGAGCGCAGGGGATACGACCGCATTCGCAAATCCCGTTATCGGTACAAGAGTTCCTGCACCGCCGTGCTTCGCAAGCTTTTCATAAAGTCCCAACCCCGTCAGGAGCGCGCTTATAAAAACGAGCGTTATCGATGTCCAAGTCGCCGCGCTCTGCGTGTCGAAGCCGTTAGCCTTGAAAATGTTGCTTATCGCCTGCCCAACACAGCATATCGCACCTCCGATAGCGAACGCCTTAGGTATGTCTATCCAGCTCTTTGAATTCGGCGAAGCCTTTTTCACCATTTCATTATATTCTTTGGGCGGCAAACCCTGAATACTCATAAAAATTTCCCCCTTTCGGAAATTTTGCATATAATACAAAGTGCTGAGCTTTGTTTAGGGAATCTCTAAAAATCTCCCTTACGGCAAATTTTCGCTCTTTAGAGAACCCCTTTAAAAATATATTATCCCAAAGCTTTAAAATTATTCCAAGGAGAAAAAAATGCTGAAAAATATTTTATCGGGCGAAAGCTGCGCAAAATGCCAACTTTGCTGTATTTTTGATAAATATGATATATGGGAAACGCCGACCGTGAGCGATGAGCTTCTCGGAAAAATAAAAAGCAAGTACCCCGAGGTCGAATTCATCGAAAAAGCCGAGGGCGGAAGAATACTCAAATGTATCCCCGACGGCGAGCTTTTCAACTGTCCGCTCCTCGATAAAAAGTCGGGCTGTAAACTTGGCGACGACAAGCCTTTCGACTGCAAGATATGGCCTTATCGAATTATGGAATTCGGCGGAAAAAGAGTTATTTCAATAGCTTCTATCTGTCCCGAAATGTATAAAAAGCCGTTATCCGCGCTCGTTGCGGAGCTTGAAGAAGACGGACTTGCGCAGAAAATTTTCCACGAAGCGGATATCCACCCCGAGATCGTAAAGCCGTATCAGAAAGGCTATCCGATACTGCTTGTAGAATAAACCAACACCGCATAAAGCCAACGCTTTGTGTGGTTTTTACTTGATGATTATTCATTAGATGTAAGAAAAGGAGAAATCAACTTGGCAACCGAATCCTCGAAATATGAGCTTGATATGTGCAACGGACCCGTGCTGAAAAAAATGCTGATATTCACACTTCCGCTGATGCTTTCAAGCGTTTTGCAGCTTGTTTTCAACGCCGCAGACGTTATCATCGTCGGCAGATTTGCAGGCGACAACTCCCTCGCGGCTGTCGGCTCGAACGCCGCACTCATAAATCTGCTCACGAACCTTTTTATCGGACTTTCTATCGGCGCGAACGTCATCGCTGCAAGGCACTACGGCGCAGGCGAGGTCAAAGAGCTGTCAAAAACCGTCCATACCTCAATGCTTATGGGCGCGATAAGCGGCGTTTTCCTCACAATTATAGGCGTGTGCTTCGCAAAACAGCTCCTCGAACTGATGAAAACCCCCGATGAAGTCCTCGTCCTCGCTGCAGATTATCTTAGGATATACTTCCTCGGTATGCCTGCGCTGATGCTCTATAACTTCGGAAGCGCGCTCCTGCGTTCGATAGGTGATACAAAGCGACCGCTTTTCTACCTCTCCGCGGCAGGCGTTATAAATATTATTCTCAACCTCGTTTTTGTGGTCATCTTTAAACTTGACGTAGTAGGCGTTGCTATCGCGACAGTTGTTTCCGAATCGGTTTCGGCAATCCTTATCGTTCGATGCCTTATGCACGAAACGGGCGGAATAAAACTTATCCTCTCCGAACTGAGAATTGACGGACGAAAAGCCGCCGCAATAATGCGCCTCGGTCTGCCCGCAGGACTTCAGGGCGTGATTTTCTCGCTCTCAAATGTCGTAATACAATCCTCGGTAAATATTTTCGGACCAACAGTTGTCGCAGGAAATTCCGCCGCACAGAACCTCGAGGGCTTCGTATATGTCGCAATGAACTCGTTCTATCAGTCGGCAATTTCGTTCACAAGTCAGAATTACGGCGCAAAAAGATATGACCGTCTGACGAAGATACTCGCCTGCGCGCTCGGCTGTGTAGTCGTAACGGGGCTTGTCCTCGGCTATTCGGGACTGCTGTTCGGCAAGGAACTTCTCGGACTTTATACCTCGGGCGCAGATACGATAGAAGCAGGACTTGTCCGAATGAAAGTCATATTCTCAATATATTTCCTCTGCGGAATAATGGACGTAATGGTCGGCGGACTGCGCGGAATAGGCTATTCGATAATGCCGATGATAGTTTCGCTCATAGGCGCTTGCGGAGTAAGACTTATATGGATAGCGACCGTGTTCCAAATACCCGAATACCACACAATAAAAACCGTCTACATATCCTACCCCGTTTCATGGGTGATAACCATAGCCGCCCATATTGTATGCTATATCATCGCAAGGAAAAAGCTTTCCAAGCGTATCGCGGAAGAGGAGGAGAGCGGCTAATCAAAAATTCGGAATTCGGAATGCGGAATTCGGAATTTTTTTTGCTCCGTATGTTTGTCACGAAAACCTGAATATTTCTGTAGGGGACGGGTTCCCGTGCCGAATCACGCCGGCGGTTTTCGGCATATCAATTTTTTCTAATAAAATAACCCTGTTTTCAAAGGATAAATCAAATCCTTTTGAAAACAGGGTTTTCGTTTAAGTTAAAACGCCTTGTGGCGCGGGACGAAATCCGTTCCATACAATTGTGGTGTTCATCTTACGCCAAAATTTGGCGAACTGGTCGGGCGGATATGAAATACATACCTACGGAATTGTAAGCATTTCACGATAAATATTCAAAATCCGAATAATTCCGAATTCCGCATTCCGCATTACGAATTTATTTTAGCCCTTAGCATCGTACCAAGTCTTTCCGCAGTTGACATCTGCCTGCATCGGAACGGAGAAATTCACCGCACCGAGCATCTCCTCGCTGAGAATTTTCGCAGCCGCATCTTTGTCACGCTCCGATGCCTCGATGATAAGTTCATCGTGTACCTGCAAGATCAAACGCGCGTCAAGCTTTTCTTCCTTTAAACGTCTGTAAACGCGTACCATCGCGATTTTTATAACGTCAGCCGCCGTGCCTTGGATTGGCGCATTCATCGCCGCGCGCTTGCCGAACGCCTGAATGTTCTTGTTGCTGTTTTTCAGCTCGGGAATGTATCTGCGCCGTCCGAACGCCGTTACAGCATACCCCGTCTTTACCGCGCTCTCAACAGCATCGTCCATAAACGCCTTGATGTTCGGGTAAGTCGCGAAATAATTCTTGATGTAACGGTCAGCCTCCGCAACGCTTACGTCAATATCCTTGGAAAGCGAAAACGCACCAATGCCGTAAACAATGCCGAAGTTTACAGCCTTTGCCGAACGGCGCATCTCGGGCGTTATCATCTCCTCGGGAAGTCCGAAGACCCTCGCCGCCGTTGCAGTATGAACGTCCTTGCCGCTCAAAAAGTTGTTCCGCATATTCTCGTCACCGCTCATCGCCGCAAGTATGCGAAGCTCGATCTGACTGTAGTCCGCATCAAGAAGCGTGTAACCGTCCTTGGCAACAAAGAATTTTCTCATGCTCCTGCCAAGCTCCGTGCGAACGGGAATGTTCTGCATATTCGGCTCGGTCGAGGAAATTCTGCCCGTGCGAGTTTCGGTCTGCTTGAAGCTCGAATGAACTCTGCCATCCTCGCGAACTTCCTTTAAAAGTCCGTCAACATAAGTTGAGGACAGCTTTGTAAGCTTTCTGTACTGCAAAATTTCGCTGACGATCTCGTGCTTGTCAGCAAGCTCTTCGAGTATCTCCGCATTTGTTGAGTAACCCGTCTTTGTCTTTTTCTTGCTCGGTAAGCCAAGCTCCTCAAAAAGCACCGTTCCAAGCTGCTTCGGCGAGCTTATGTTGAACTCGTGACCTGCCATAAAATAAATCTTCTGCTCGCAGTCGCGAATGTCGTTTTCAAGCCGCTTGCCGAACTCTTTTACACCCTCGGCATCGACCTTTACGCCGTAGTATTCCATCGAAGCCAGAACTTCCGTCAAAGGCTGTTCGATATCGGTGAAAAGCTTCTCCATTCCAGCCGCCGCAACCTCTTTTTTCAGTGCATCGCAAAGTGCGGAAAGCGAAGCTATATCCGCATTTTCGCCGAGCTCCGAATAGTAGGGAACACCGTACTCGGCGCACATTTTCTCAATTGTGTATTCCGCCGACGAAGCGTTCAGAAGATATCCGAGAATGTCCGCATCAGCATCGAGGTTTTTCAACTCCGTATCATTCGCAAAGCAAAGCTTGAATGCATTTTTCACCTGAAAACCATACTTTTTGCAGTCCGAAGCGAAGAATTTCAGCTGTTCTTCCTTAGCATCGGCAGTGCAAAGCTTTCCGCCGCACTCAATGCGAAGCAAACCGCTTTCTTCAAGGATAAAAGCCGCATTTTCAGCCTTGTCAAATTCAATTTCGGCGAAATCGGCAGACGTAAATTCACGCTTTTTGACCTCTTCGTGCTTTTCGATTTTCGGAACGTTCGCAGACGGCTTTATGCCGAGCTTTTCAAGCAGTTTGTACATTTCAAGTTCGGTCAAAAGCTCCGAAACGTCATTTTCATCAACTTTTCCCGTGAGATATGCTTTCGGGTCTTTGTCAACTGGCGCGTCGAAAACGATAGTCGCAAGCCACTTGCTGTGGAAAGCGTCCTCTTTGCCGTTTGAAAGCTTCGTGAGAACGGAATTTGTCGCCTTGACCTCATTATTTTCAAGTTTTTCGTATAAATTTTCTACCGAACCGTACTCGCCGATAAGCGTCAGTGCTGTCTTTTCACCAATGCCTTTAACGCCGCTGATGTTGTCCGAGCTGTCGCCCATAAGTCCTTTTAGGTCGATGAGCTGTTTCGGTTCAAGTCCGTAGACCTCGTGAAATTTTTCGGGCGTGAATACGGTCGTTTCTCTTGTGCCGTGAAGAAGAACCGTTACCTTGTCATTGATAAGCTGGAGCGAGTCGCGGTCACCCGTGAGGATAACGCACTCGTCACCGTTCTTGGCGCAGGAATCGGAGAGCGTTCCGAGAATGTCGTCCGCCTCAAAGCCCTCCGTTTCAAGAACGTGAACGCCCAAGCCTTTGAGCAGGCGCTTTATCATCGGCATCTGCTGTGCAAGCTCATCGGGCATACCGTGACGGTTCGCCTTGTAATTGCTGTCAGCCTTGTGTCGGAAAGTCGGCGCGCGCAGGTCGAAAGCGCAGGCAACACCGTCAGGCTTCTGTTCGGCGCAAATCTTTAGATAGATGTTCATAAATCCCGTCAAAGCGTTGGTGTAAACACCGTTTTTGTTCGAGAGCATTTTTATGCCGTAAAAAGCACGGTTCATAATGCTGTTTCCGTCAATGGCAAGAAGCTTCATTTCCTTTGTCCTTTCTATATTTAGTTCGGAATTATTGATGTTCCACATATCTATATAAAAAACGAGATTTCGTAGGGGCGGATTCCATATCCGCCCGATTTTCGTCGTACTGTTATCTCGCAATACAATTATTATGTCACAGGAAAATTATAATTATCGTAAGAGGGGACAATATAGGTTCAAAGTATTTTTTGAATTATGATATAAAATCGCAACGGGCGGATATAGAATCCGCCCCTACGGTATTTCTCATATTTATGGATTTTCTAATTAAAAAATCCGAGTTTCAAACTAACAATTACGCATTACGCATTACGAATTACGAATTTAAAAATGCGCATTGATTTACATATTTTCAACCGTTTCAATACCAAGAATTCCGAGGTGCTTGATAATTACCTCACGGGTGAGCTTTGCAAGCGCAAGCCAGCTTGCCTTTTTCGCTTCGTCCTGCTCGTTCATAATGTTGTTCTCGTGGTAGAAACGTGAGAACGAAACCGCAAGCTGATATGCGTTTTCACAAACATAGCTCGGTGCTTTTTCGTCCATTGCAAGCGTGAAAGCATTGCCCGACATCACTATTTTCAGCATAAGCTCACGCTCAGCATCGGTGTAAATGCCGTTCAGCTCAGCTTTTGCATCGCCTGCTTTTTTGAGAATGGAATTTATTCTCGAAACCGTGTAAAGCAGGTAGATTCCCGTCTTGCCCTCTGCGGACATAAACTTGTCCAGATCGAAAATATAATCCTTTGAGCGGTGATTGATAAGGTCGCCGAATTTTACAGCCGCCATACCGAGCTTGCGCGCATAATCATCACGGTTTTCTTCGGTAACAAAGCTTGACTCGGAAAGACGTTCGAGCGAAGCGTTCGTCACGGTTTCGATGAGGTCGGAAAGTCGCATAACACCGCCGTCGCGGGTCTTGTAAGGCTTGCCGTCACTGCCGTTCATCGTGCCGAAGCCGAGAAATTCGAGCGCAGTTGTGTTGGGAACAAGCTGAGCCTTCTTCGCACAGCGGAAAACCTGCGTGAAGTGGAGTTCCTGTCGCTTGTCAACAACGTACCAGATCTTTGTCGGGTGGAAATCACGCTCACGCTGAATGATAGTCGCAAGGTCGGTCGTGGCATAAATGCTTGAGTTGTCCGACTTGCGAACGATAACGGGAGGCATCGGCGCTTTGTCCGAATCCTCGGCAACGTCAACAACGAGCGCACCATTGCTCTCGTAGGAAAGATGCTTTTCTTCAAGAATTTTCATAAGCTCTGGAATGTATTTGTCAGCATCGCTCTCGCCGTACCAGTAGTCGAAATCAACGTCAAGCTTTGAATAGTTCGATTTAAGGTCAGCAATGGAAACGCGGAGAATTTCTTTCCAGAGTGCAATGTAGCCGGGACGGCCGTTCTGAAGCTCAAATGTAGCCGTGTGAGCCTTGTCCTTGAAAGCTTCGTCCTCCTTGCTCTTCTTGCTTGCGAAAGGATAAACCTCGCAGAGAAGCTCGGGGTTCAGTTCGGGAACGCTGTCCTTTTCAGGGTCGAAAGACGTATCAAAGCACTTCCAGTCAGGGTAGCGCTCGGAAAGCTCCGCAATAACAAGACCGATCTGTAAACCCCAGTCGCCAAGGTGAACGTCACCGTAAACAGTGTTGCCCGTAGCGCGAGCAAGACGCTTTAAGCTCTCGCCAATGATAGCGGAGCGAAGATGTCCGATGTGGAGCGGCTTCGCAACATTAGGTCCGCCGTAGTCGATAACGATAGTGTCGGGATTTTCATTCTGCGGAACGCCGAGATGCTCGTCAGCCGCAATTTCCTTTACAACGGAAAGCATATATTCGTCCGAAAGCGTGAGGTTGAGAAAACCCGGCTTTACAACTTCAGCCTTTGCGAAAGCAGCATCCTTCGCAAGAACAGCCGCAACCTCATCAGCGATCATAAACGGAGCTTTTTTGTAAAGCTTCGCACCCTGAAAAGCACCGTTGCACTGGAACTGGCAAAGATCAAGACGGTCGGAAGCCGTAACAGCGCCGAGAGCCGCGTCATAACCGCACTTTTCAAAAGCCGCGGAAACCTTTTCGGTAAGAATTTTAGTTATAGTCTGCATAAAAAATTGTCCTTTCAGATAATTTTGATAACCTAAAAATAAAAAACAACCGCACAAAACGCGCAGTCATACTGTAACACCGTGCAATTTATAATTATACCATATTATAGGTAAAACGTCAAGATTTAATGAGGAATTCGGAATTCGGAATTATTGCAAAGCTAACATTTACTGGGTGTTGCGAAGCCAAGCAAAAGTTTCGTCCACCTTTTCAAAGGTGGCAGGGGTCAAGGGGGCAGCGCCCCATATGCACTAACTTAATCTTGCAATTACCCTAAAAATATGG
>ERZ1026854.304-NODE-304-length-35546-cov-8.519709_pt1 | contig 35546 bp, 27 predicted proteins | sample MGYA00380157_ERZ1026854 | MGnify/ENA primary metagenome ERZ1026854 (study PRJEB33269, sample SAMEA4719793) | human gut metagenome | biome: human-associated habitat; feature: organic feature; material: feces | place: Cameroon | collected 2013-10 ... | reverse complement strand
TATGAAGTTAAAATATTAGACTATTTCATAAATTAAGCTTATAAAGCTATAAAATCACAAATAATCAATTAAAATGCAGGAATAAATAATAAAAATTGCATAAATTTCAAAAAAGTGCTTGACAAACCAATTTTTATGATATATAATAAGACCATAGAAAACAGCAAGGGCGCTGTGGACGGACTGCAAAGACGGAGTTCGGTTCACAGCGTCCTTTCTATTTTGCTAATGGGGAGATCAAAGGAAATCAATATTTCCCAATTAATGAAAGTGGAGGAATTATTATGGAAAGCACAAACATCTTGGAGATGGTCTCCGAGAACACCTCGTCGCTGGTATTCGGCGTCTGGTTTCTTATCGGCGCGGCTCTCGTATTCTTTATGCAGGCAGGCTTCGCAATGGTCGAAACAGGCTTCACAAGAGCGAAGAACGCAGGCAACATCATTATGAAAAACCTTATGGACTTCTGTATCGGTACAGTAATGTTCATTCTCATCGGTTTTGGACTTCTCTTCGGCGAAGACCTTGTCGGACTTATCGGCAAGCCGGGCTTCGACATTATGACACAGTATGAAAACTTCGACTGGTCAAGCTTCGTATTCAACCTTGTATTCTGCGCAACGGCTGCAACTATCGTTTCGGGAGCTATGGCAGAAAGAACAAAGTTCATTTCCTACTGTGTTTATTCGGGCGTTATCAGCGCACTTGTTTACCCGATCGAAGCACACTGGATCTGGGGCGGCGGTTGGCTCTCACAGATGGGCTTCCACGATTTCGCAGGTTCGACTTGTATCCACCTTGTAGGCGGTATCGCAGCATTCATCGGCGCAAAGATCCTTGGACCCCGTATTGGCAAGTTCAACACTGACAAGGACGGCAAGGTTACAAAGGTAAACGCTATCCCGGGTCACTCACTTACAATCGGCGCTCTCGGCGTATTTATCCTTTGGTTCGGCTGGTACGGCTTTAACGGCGCAGCAGCAACAAGCATTGATCAGCTCGGTTCTATCTTCCTTACAACAACAGTTGCTCCTGCAGTTGCAACAGTTACATGCATGATCTTTACTTGGGTAAAATACGGCAAGCCTGATGTTTCGATGTGCCTTAACGCATCACTCGCAGGTCTTGTAGGCATCACAGCTCCTTGTGACACAACAGACTGCATCGGTTCTATCGTAGTTGGTATCGTTTCTGGTCTTCTCGTAGTATTCGGCGTATGGCTCCTTGATAACAAGCTTCACATCGACGACCCTGTTGGTGCAGTAGCAGTTCACATGATGAACGGTATCTGGGGTACTATCGCAGTTGGTCTTTTCTCAAATCCAAAGGTTCCCGGTTATTCCCTCGTTGACCCTGACGGCAACACACTCGCAGGTCTTTTCTACGGCGGCGGCTTCAAGCTCCTCGGAATCCAGTTCGTTGGACTTTTCGCAGTAGCAGCTTGGGCAACAGTTACAATGATAATCACATTCTTCATCATCAAGAAAACTATCGGACTCCGTGCTTCCGTTGAGGAAGAAACAAGAGGTCTTGATATCACAGAACACGGTCTTGCTTCCGCTTATGCAGACTTTATGCCTGCTTCAAACTCCGTATTCACAGGCGCAGTTTCCGAAGAAGAACCTGCTGCAGCAGTTCCTGTTACTGTTGTTGACCGTCCTCATATCGAGCGCAGTGCAGACAGCAAGAACAAGTATACAAGAGTTTCCATTATATGCAAGCAGAATAAGTTTGAAACACTCAAAAATGCTCTCAGTGAGATCGGCGTAACAGGCTTTACGGTAACTCAGGTTCTCGGCTGCGGCACACAGAAGGGTGCAGGCGAAATGTACCGTGGTGTTCCCGTTGAAGCAACGCTTCTTCCAAAGGTAAAGGTCGAAGTCGTAGTTTCCAAAGTTCCTGTTGAAACAGTTGTTGAAACGGCTCGTAAGGCTCTTTACACGGGTCACATCGGTGACGGTAAGATCTTCGTTTACGATGTTGAGGACGTTATCAGAGTTCGTACAGGCGAAAGCGGTTATGACGCTCTTCAGGATTCCGAAGACTGAGGAAACAGTACATAATTTTAAAATTCTTCAATTATACTCTCCTAAAGTATTATAAATGAACCAAGTGAAAACAGCAGCACCGCAGTTTTGGTCGGAAGATCAAAGCTGCGGTGCTGTTTATACTAATTTTTAAACTGAAGGTGTACAAAAAATCGGTACAAAAGCCCGTAGCTGTTTAACAGCCTTATATGGCTTTTGCGCCGATTTTTTGTCTATACTTTGATTGAAATATCAATTCTTCTCGTAAATAAGTATCTCAAAAGTGATCTCGGTTTCAAGCTGTGAAAGAGCTTCAACTCGGCGGTGACCCTCTTCGCTCGTCTTATAATAGTAAGGTGTCATCGAGAAAAGATTTTGGATATCCTCGTTGTTGTCAAGCAGAATTTTCGAGCTGACGGGTATCTTTTCAAGCAGGGTGAATCCGTTTGGTTCGCTCTCTTTTGGTTCGTTTAAATAAGGATCGTCATAGACAGCCGCTTTGAGCTGCCAGAGATGGCGTTCCGCAGGAATGACCATTATAAGAGTGCCGTTCGGCTTGAGCACTCGTAGGAATTCTTCACCGCACCAAGGCGCAAAAAGCGTTGTGAGCATATCGCATGAACCGCTTTTTACTGGCAGATGAAATACACTGCTGACCGAGAAAAGCACGTTTGAAACACACTCGGCTTTGGCTCTTTTTGCGGCAGCGTCCGCTGCGGTTTTGGATATGTCCGTTCCCATAAAGAACATTTCGGGTGATTTCTTAGCGGCTGAAACGGTGTAGATACCCTCGCCGCAGCCTGCGTCAAGGACAACGCCGTTCGTGACGGAGTATTTTTTAACGCAGTCGGAAAAAGCATTGATGAGAACATCGTAATAGCCTTTGCTGAGAAAATTTTTGCGCGCGTTTACCATAAGCTTGTTGTCACCGGGGAGCTTTGTGTTCATCTGCTGAACGAGGAGCAGGTTCACATAGCCGCTTCGGGCGCAGTCGTAAACGTGGTTTGCCGTACAGCGGAAGCTTCCGCCGTCACGGTGCAGAGGTTCGCCGCATTTCGGGCAGATATATGTGTGGAGTTCGTTCATTTTTCAGTGTTTTCCTTTCCGTTCTTCGTGTTTTATCGGCAGTGAAGCTGTAAAAATGATCTTGCTGCCGTTTTTGTATTCGACGGAAATTTTTCCGCCGTGAGCTTCGGCAATGGCTTTTGCGGCGGAAAGACCGATGCCGCTGCCGCCGCTTTTCTGATTGTGTGCGCTGTCACCTCGGTAGAAACGTTCAAAAAGCTGCTCGGGTTTACATTCGGGCAGGTTTTCACATTCATTTTCCGTCGAAAGAACAGCGTTTTTTCCGTTGCGGAAAAGTGAAACGGTTATCTCGCTCTCCGAAGCGGAATATTTTACCGCATTGTCAAGCAGTATCGAAACGAGCTGTGAAAAAGTATCACGGTTCACATCGGCAGAGATGCCGCTTTCGATATTGGTTTCAATAAGCACGGCTTTCTGTGCGGCTGATTCCATAAAATGCTCAGCCGTGTGCGAAACGATATCCGAGATATTTTCCTTTGAAACGGCAAGCCTGAAACCGCTTTCATCCGCGCGGGAAAGTATAAGCAGATTTTGCATAAGCTCGCCGAGCCTAAGCGTTTGCTGTTTGATGTTTCGTGTATATTTTGAGCCGCCGTCAGCGCAGGTGAATTCGAGCGCTTCGGTGTTGGAAAGAATTATCGCAAGCGGAGTTTTCAGCTCGTGACCCGCATTCGTGACGAACTGTTTCTGCTTTTCGATGTTCTCCGCGATAGGGCGTATCGCCGCTTTTGACAAAAGTATAACGATAAGGAGCATGACCGCCCAGCAAATCAAACCTATCAGAAGCGAGATAACGAGTACGTTCGTCATATTGCGGTTCTCGCGCGAAATATCGAGGAAAAACGCCGTGGTTTCGCTGTTCTGCGTATCAACACGGTAGAGGAACGATTTAAAGCGTCCCGCAGCTTTATTTTTTGCGATAACAGTGTCCGCATAAAGCTTCGCCTCGTCGGCAGTGACGGACGAAATTCGGTCAACGTCCGTAAAAAGCACATTGCCGTTTCCGTCAAGCTTCACCGAGAAAAATCTTGCCGAAAGTGCGTTGTCTTCGGTTATAGGTGCGTTGAAAAAATGGGGCTTTTCGTTGTTCTGCGGAAGAAATGGGGGAGGAGCGCCGTCCTTTCGGCTTGCGTCCGTAAAGCAGCGTTCAAGCATACGTTCCGATTCGCCGTGTGTAATGAAAAAGTTGAAACAGTTGAGCGCGCCGAGCAGAACGGCAAGAAGTATCGTTATCGCCGTCATTGAGGTGAGGATAAAACGTTTTTGGAGCGACTTTATCATTTTGTTTCCTCCAGAGTGTAGCCCGTTCCCCGCTTGACCTTTATTTCGGCGTTCGCACCGAGGGCGGTAAGCCTTTTGCGCAGGTAGGAAATATAGACCCAGACAGCGCCTATCTCCGCATCGGAGTCATAACCCCAGACCTTTGCCATAAGCTCATCGGACGAAAGATAGATACCCTGATTGAGCATAAGCTGTTCCATAAGTCGGTATTCAAGACGGGGGAGGGTGAACGACTGATTTCCGCATGAAAGCTGCGACGACTGCATATTGAGCGAAAGATTTCCGCAGGTGAGGATATCGGGTGTGAACTCCTCACGGCGGCGGAGCATCGCGCGAATTCGTGCAAGCAGTTCACCCATTTCAAATGGCTTCGGGAGGTAATCGTCCGCGCCTGCATCAAGTCCCTCGATCTTGTCCTCGACCTGCGATTTTGCGGTGAGAAGAAGCATCGGCGTTCGGCAGCCTTTTTTTCTAAGCTCGCGCAAAACTTCGATTCCGCTCATTTCGGGCATCATTATATCGAGGATAATTCCGTCATAGTTGTCTGCGAGGGCATAGTCGAGCGCATCTTTTCCGTTGTAAACAGCATCGACAATGTATTTGTGATAGGTGAGTATATCGGTAACGGCTTCGGACATAGCCTGCTCGTCCTCGGCGTATAGAAGTTTCATTTTATCATCTCCCAAAAGCAATTATAAGCGCATTTCCTTAATTATACCTTAAAATTGGGATTTTTTCAAGGTCTGCAAAGCAAAAAAGGGTATCGGAAGAATTTATCCGATACCCTTTAAAGATTTTTTTAATAATTCTCGTTTCTGACTTCAAAATAGGACTGTGGGTGGTTGCATACGGGGCATACTGTCGGTGCGGAAGTGCCGATGACGATATGTCCGCAGTTGCGGCATTCCCATACCGTTACGCCGCTCTTTTCAAATACTGCTTTTTCCTCAACGTTTTTGAGGAGCGCTCTGTAGCGTTCTTCGTGAGCCTTTTCGATAGCCCCAACGCCTCTGAACTTTTCTGCGAGGTCGTGGAAACCCTCTTCGTCGGCTTCCTTAGCCATACGGTCGTACATATCGGTCCATTCAAAATTCTCGCCCTCTGCTGCGCTCTTGAGGTTCTCCTCGGTAGTGCCGAGTTCGCCGAGAGCCTTGAACCACATCTTAGCGTGTTCCTTTTCATTGTCAGCTGTCTTTAAGAAAAGCGCTGCTATCTGCTCATAGCCTGCTTTCTTTGCGACAGATGCGAAGTATGTATATTTGTTTCTTGCCTGAGATTCGCCGGCGAATGCTTCACGGAGATTCTGCTCGGTCTTAGTGCCTGCGTATGGATTTTTTGTGCTCATAATATTTTCCTCCCATTATTGAGCAAAAGTTCGGAAAGGAAAACTCTTTCCGAACTTTTGGATTTTATTTATTATAGCACTGTGGGCAGGCAATGTCAATCGGTTTAAAAAATTTTACAGTTTTGAAACTCTTAACGCACGAATAGCGTTGAGGACTGCGAGTATCATTACGCCAACATCGGCAAAGATAGCGAGCCACATATTTGCGATACCGACAGCCGTAAGTGCAAGGCAGGCAAACTTTACAACGAGTGAGAAAATAATATTCTGATATACGATGCCGATACATTTTCTCGAGATCTTGATAGCCTTTGCGATCTTGAGCGGATCATCGTCCATAAGCACGATGTCTGCGGCTTCGATGGCTGCGTCCGAACCCATTGCGCCCATTGCGATGCCGATATCTGCTCTCATAAGAACGGGAGCATCGTTGATGCCGTCACCGACAAATGCAAGCTTTTCCTTTTCGCCCTTTTGTTTGAGAAGCTCTTCGACCTTTGAAACCTTATCGGCAGGAAGAAGATCACTGTGGAATTCGTCAACGCCAAGCGATTTTGCAGCTTTTTCAGCAGCGTTTTTGCGGTCGCCTGTGAGCATAATGGTTTTCTTTATGCCAAGCTTTTTAAGAGCGGCGATAGCCTCCGCGGAGTGTGGCTTTTCACGGTCGGAAATAACGATATGACCTGCATATTTGTCATTTACCGCAACATGGAGTATCGTTCCGACGCTGTGACAATCCATATATTCAATGCCAAGCTTTTTCATAAGCTTGATGTTGCCAACAGCGACCTTATCGCCGTCAACTACGGCTGTGATTCCGCAGCCGCTTATTTCTTCAATGTCAGCAACTCTGTTTCGGTCGATCTCTTTTCCATAAGCTTTCTGAAGGCTCTTGCTGATAGGGTGGGAAGACGAACATTCAGCGAGTGCCGCATATTCAAGAAGCTTTGCTTTATCGATAGTGTTATGGTGATAATCGGTTACTTCAAAAACGCCCTCTGTGAGAGTACCCGTTTTATCGAAGACAATATATTTCGTCTGGGAGAGTGCTTCAAGGTAGTTTGAACCTTTGATAAGAACACCCTCGTGGCTCGAACCGCCTATTCCTGCGAAGAAGCTCAAAGGAATACTGATAACGAGTGCGCATGGGCAGCTTACAACGAGGAATGTGAGTGCTCTGTAGAGCCATTCCGACCAGTTTGAGCCGCTGCCTGAGATAACTCCGATTATCGGAGGTATTATTGCGAGCGCAAGTGCGCCGAAGCATACCGCAGGAGTGTATATCTTTGCGAAACGGGAGATGAATTCTTCCGACCTTGACTTGTTGGAGCTTGAATTTTCCACAAGGTCAAGTATCTTTGAAACGGTGGATTCGCCGAATTCCTTGGTCGTCTGTATTTTCAGAACGCCCGAAAGATTGATGCAGCCGCTTACTACCTCATCGCCCTCGTGAACGTCACGCGGAACGCTTTCGCCCGTGAGTGCGCTTGTGTTAAGGCTGGAGCTGCCCTCGTGAACAACGCCGTCTATCGGGACTTTTTCGCCCGGCTGAACAACGATGATGCTTCCGACAGCTACTTCATCGGGGGAAACCTGTTCAAGCTTGCCGTCCTGCTCGATGTTCGCATAGTCGGGACGGATATCCATAAGCTCGGAGATGTTTTTGCGGCTCTTTCCAACGGCGATGCTTTGGAAAAGTTCGCCTGTCTGGTAGAAGACCATTACGGAGAGTGCTTCGGCATAGTCGCCGCTCTTTGTGTAGATAGCAAGTGCGAATGCGCCGACGGTCGCTACTGCCATAAGAAAGTTTTCATCGAACGGTCTGCCGTTTTTTATTCCGAGAAAGGCTTTGCGCAGGATATCATATCCGATAAGGATATACGCTGCGAAGTACAGCAGGAATCTGACAACGCCCTGAACGGGGAGAAAATGATATATGACCAGCAATGCTGCGCATACGATTATTCTGGCGAGCATTATCTTTTGTTTCTTTTTCATAGCAAGCTCCGCGCTTCAAAGTGAAGCGGAATACCTCCCTTTTTGATTATATTTCTATCTCGCAGTCGGGTTCAACTTTTTTGCAAGCTTTAAGTACAGCCTTCATAACGGTCTTGGGGTCGTGACCCTCAGCAAAATCAACGGTCATCTTCTGTGTCATAAAATTAACGGCAGCCTTTGCAACGCCCTCTGTCTTGTTTGCAGCTTCCTCCATCAGGTTTGCACAGTTTGCACAGTCAACTTCGATCTCGTATGTTTTTTTCATAAAATCATATCCTTTCAAAATTCATTATCTACGTTCGGTCAATTAAGTAATTGACGAATCGTTCTGTTTGTAGTATAATATATTCGGAAAGTATAGTCAACCGAAAAGGTGTGTTTATTACCTCTCGGGCGAAATTAATTTCCATTCGGAACAAAGAAAATGATGTAATTTTATTTACTGAAAAAAGGAGGAAAGCTCTATGTCGGAATTTGAACTGCCGCATTTTCACGATGAAAACGAATCTGCTGAAAGGCTGTGTTCACATATCGGAGAAACTGAGGGTTTCAGCGAAGTTGCAGACGTTTTTTCGCAGCTTTCCGATATAACGAGAGTGAGGATATTCTGGCTTTTGTGCCACTGTGAAGAGTGCGTGATGAACATTTCGGCAATGGTCGGAATGTCAAGTCCTGCCGTTTCGCATCATCTGAAATGCCTGAAGCAGAGCGGACTGCTTGTTTGCCGCAGGAGCAACAAAGAGGTATACTACAAAGCTGCTGACAGCGAGGAATGTCGGCTTCTTCATATAATGATAGAAAAAATGCTTGAGATGAAGTGTCCCGATGAGCTGTCCGATGACGGCTGTGCGCACAACGAAGAGTGCGGAGGCTTCACCGAGGAGCAGGTCGAGATAGCGCACAAGGTACACGAATATCTGACGGCGCACATAAACGAGCGCCACACTATCGAGTCGCTTTCGCGCAAATTCCTTATCAATCAGACGACGCTGAAAAACGTGTTCCGTGCAGTCTACGGGAACTCGGTAGCTTCGCACATAAAGGAGCACCGAATGGAAGAAGCGGCGAAGCTGCTTTCGGAGGGAAAGCTCTCAATTGCTGAGGTTTCGAGCCGTGTCGGTTACGAAAGTCAGAGCAAGTTTACGGCGGCATTCAAGGCGGCTTACGGTGTTTTGCCTACCGAATACAAGAACAAATAATGGACTTTGTTCCTAACGAAAAAAAGTATATTGCGTATATGCAGATTGACGAAAAAGGTTTTATGACTTGATTTCTAAAAGAAAAGCCACCGCTCATATCCCGTCGGCGCTAAACGCTCGTCGCTTTGCTCCTCACGTTTATTTACCGAGGATAGTTGTTCCGAACATAAAGAATAAGCGCAATTCACATTTTATAGGTATACAGACCGATTTATCACGTTCTGTTTAACTTTTTGAATGTGAATTGCGCCTTTTAACTTATAGATATTTCACTATTGCGGCAAGCTTTGTGCTGTTAGTATGGGGAGTTTCGCACTCTGCGGAGTGCGACAAGGGACTCCGTCCCCTTGACCCCTGCCACCCTTTAAAAAGCGTGGACGTAAACTTTAATTTTGTGCAACTTTTTTCAATAATATGTTTTTCCGACAGTCTGAAAGCATCTGAACAGGTCACTTTATTGTGCCTGTTCAGATGCTTTTATTATTTATTCGCAGCTTTTGCTTTTTTCTTCTTTCTTACCGCTCTTGCCGAGAAGATTATCACAAGGATTATGATAACGACTCCTGCTGCTGTTACTGCGATGAGGAAGATATTCAATGTTTTATATACTGCAAGTATTTCGGGTGAATTACCGCTTGCTTCAAAGTAGAGATAACTTCCGATATGACGTGTTTCTGCTTTTTCCCACTCGCCGCTGCTGTTCTTGACGTATATCTCTGGGTCACGCTTGCTTTCTGCGTTGACGAGGTAACGGAGGTTATGCGTTTCGCTGTTATCGTTAGGAACGGTGAGCGTCCAGCTTTCGCAAAGCTCGGTCTTATCCATAAGGAAGATGATCGGCGGAGTCTGGTTCACATACTCGTTCTGCTGAACGGGGAGAGTATCATCTTCGGTGAAGATGCCCTCTGCGAGCCAGATAGGTTTGCCGCCGTCACGGCAATCATCTGAGCGGACATTTTTGATAACTGTGAAATATTCAGCTTCGATCTCTTTATCGATATGGAGATCTTCGAGTGAATCATAGTTCCACTTTGCGTAGCAGTCGTCCTTTGCGGGAATTGCGGGAAGATCGCTTTCGTCAATCGTATCGCCGTAGGAGAATTCGATCTTATCTACAGCATTATCGTCTGCGATGAACTTCAATGTGAATGTGCGGAACTCCGCAGGGATATTTGGTATCGAGATGAGCTGCTGATAAGGAATAGGTTCTGCTGCGCCCTTATAGCTTGCGCCGTTAAGTCCGCTGAGTTCGTCCGAAACGAAGTAGTTGCTTTCAAATTCGCCGTCTGTTGTTCCGCTTATAGCGCCGAAGTAGGACTGGCTGTCGGTGATATCAACGAGGGAATAGCAATCCATAACTGTGTCTGCGATTCCTGCGATGCCGCCTATGTAGTTTCTGCCCGAGAGCAGAGCTTTTGCATAGCAGCTGATGATCTTTGCGGAGGATTTGCCCGAGATGCCGCCTACATAGTCGCCGCTTTCGGAGGTGACTTTGCCGAATGCCGAGCAGTTCTTCACAACGCCGAGGCTCATCTGACCTGCGATGCCGCCTGCGCAGTTCTTCTTCGCGATAACTTCGCCGTAGTTGGTATTCTTAATAGCGGCAGCTTTTGTTTCAAGCTTCTGATTGAGCGGTGAATCGGTCTTGCTCGAAATATCGTCTTCGGGGTCGAAGTCATATTCGATAGCCATCTGACCTGCGATGCCGCCTATATTGAGGTCGCCGCTGATAGTGCCGTAGTTGGTGCATTTATAGACCTTGCCGTTTTTGATCTTGTCGGTATCGACATCAGAAGTATCCTTGATGTAGTCCTCTTCGTCGTCGATATCGAGCATATCGGTGATGATATCGCTGACAACGTAGGTCTGATCGTTGATCTTTACGAGGTTGTCGGAGAGTGTAACGCCTGCGTTTGAAGCCTGAACATTGAGGGTATTCATTGCATCAATGAATGATGTGATAGATGCAAAGAGGTTCTCGGTATCGTCTTTTATGCTGTCATCGGGAGAGCCTATCTCAACTGTTTCAACGCCGTTGAGAAAATCGAACAGTTCACTTGTCTGATTTGAGATATCGGTGAAGATATCAGTAGTGTTCGTGAATGCCGTGAAAGCGTCGGAGAAATGTCCGAACGAGGAGTTCACGTCCTTTCCGGTGTCAGCGGTGTTGTCGAGGATAGTTTTGATGCTGTCTGTGGATTCGTCCGTGCCGCTGATTGCTTCGCTGAGAGCCTTGATGCCGTCCGAAGCACTGATCAAGCCGTCGTAGATCTTGTCTGAATCAAGGTCAACGCTGTCAATGATCTCCTGTACGCCCCACGAGATATCGCCGAGCGCATCTGATGCTTTTGCGATGCTGTCGGCAAGGTCGGATAATTCATCGGAGATATCGGGGGTGATATCGCCGCTGCCCGAGAGAATATCGGAGATAGCTTTTATAGCATCGGATATGCCCTTTGTTGCATCGGTAAGCTCATCCAAGCCGTCTTCAACAAGTGTAAAGCCCATAGATATGCCCGTAGATCCGTCAGATGCGGAGTTGTGGAGAGAATCGGCAACTGCCTTGAGTCCGTCGCCTATCTTGGTCGATGCATCATTTGCTTTATCCGAAGCTTCCTTTATTGTATCGGAGAGCTTTTTCAGCCTATCGATGGAGTCGTCGGAATATTTCTGTGTTCCCGAAAGTCCGTCAAAGGCTTCGGAAAGTCTATCAGAGCCTGTGGAAAGGCTGTTTGTTGCATCAGGGATAAGTCCCGTTATTTTGTCAAGGCGTTCGATAGCATCGGAAATGACTGCGCTTGTGCGGTCGATCTCCGATGTTACGTGATCGCCGTAATCGGTGAGTTTCTGCTGGATATTGTCAGCGCTGTCTGTTGCACTCTGCAAATAGCCAGATGCGCTCTCAACAGTTGAATTTATGCCGAGGGAATCATCGTTTGTTTCATTTATTGCAGTGTCAATGAGGTTTGTGAGAGTTTCGAGCTCGTCTTTCAGTTCTGTCATATTGTCGGGATTGATGTTAACAACGAGGTAAGGTTCCATCTGACCTGCAATGCCGCCGATGTCCTTTCTGCCGTTGAGATGACCGTAGTTGTTGCAGTTCATGATAAGTCCCGAGCTTCTGCCTGCTATACCGCCGATGTTGTAGCCGACGTGCGGATAACCGATGCTTCCGCTGTTCTCGCAGCTGAATATCGTGCCCGTTGAATAGCCTGCAATGCCGCCCGTGTCTGTCGCAGATGAAGTTTCGTCCGATGACGATGACTTTTTAGTGTAGCTTTCAACATCTGTAAGCGTTGAAAGGTCGATATCCTCAAGGCTGTGCTTCTTTTCCTCGTTCGTAGTATTGACCGAGGCTGCATTTATGCTCTGGACGATATTGCCGCTGTTGTTTCCGACAACGCCGCCCGTGAATTTTTCGCCGTCAACAGTTCCTGCGGCTGTGCATTTGAGAACCGAGCCTGTCGAAGTGTTTTCGCCGACGATGCCGCCGACAGTATTGGTCGCAGCGACCTTTCCGCTGAATTTGCAGTTGTAGATAACGCCCTTGTTCGTGCCTGCGATGCCGCCGATAGAGCTTTCACTGCCGGACGGACGGACGATGCCGACAACGTTAAGGTTTTTTACAGTAGCGTTTTCGCCTATGATGCTGAAAAATCCGCGTCCCGTTACGCCCGTGACGGAAACGCCTTTTATGCTGTGTCCCTGACCGTCGAATGTGCCGCTGAATATCGGGATAGAGGTGAAATCCTTGCCCGTGAGGATTATATCCGTGGTGAGGACGAATTCCTTGCCCTTTGACCAGCTGTCAAGTCGGCAAAGCTTGGAAAATTCGATAAGTTCATCTGCTGTGCTGATCTTGTATGTCTTGCTGCTTTCCGCCGCGCTCAAAGGAAGGGCAGCGATAGATGAAACAGCCAATGCAGCAGAGATGATGACCGAGAGAAAACGGCTTATTTTTCCTGTCTTTTTCATTTTAGCAGCTCTCCTTTCCGATATTGTCTTCCGCAAGATCTTCTTCAAGTGCAAGCGCAGCCTGTTCATCGGCTTCGTTTCTTGCGCTGCCGGATATCACGCTGAGGTCGGCATCGCCGTCGATAGTACCCTTGAAGATACCGTTTACCGTACCGCTGATATTGCCGCGTACAAGACCGTCAACAATGATCTTTCCGCTCGAAGAGTAGCGTCTGAGCTTGGTCTTGACGGAGAACGATGTCTTTTCGATAATGCCGCCGCCGAGAAGAAGTATCTGCGGAAGAACGAACATTACGATGATAAGGGAGATAACAGTACCTCTGCCGAGCGCCTGACCGATACCTACGATAGTTGCTTCAGAAGAAAGCTGACCGATAAGTCCGCCTGCGATAGCAAGAATACTGCCCGAGGTGATGATAGTCGGGAAGCTGAGATTCATCGTCTGAATGATAGCATCGCGGTGGGACATCTTGTTTTTGAGTTCCATATATCTTCCCGAAATAACGATAGCATAGTCGATGTTAGCACCCATCTGAATGGAGCTTACGATAAGGTACGCCATAAAGAAGATATCTTTATGTTCAACAGTCGGGAAAATGAAGTTGATCCATATAACGCCCTGAATAACGAGAATAAGGAGAAGCGGCATACCGACCGATGTGAATGTAAAGAGAAGAACAACGAGAACGACAAGGATAGAAAGAACGCTTACGACGATGTTATCCGTCTGGAACGATGTGCAGAAGTCGTAGTTCGCTGTCGAGTCGCCGACGAGGTAAACATCACCGTCTGGGTAATATTTCTTTGCAATTGCACGAACTTCGTCAATAGCGCTGAATGTCGAATCGCCACTCAGAGGAAGGTCGAAGTAAATGAGCATACGGGAGAAATTCTCGCCCTGAAGCTGAAGCTTGGCATTGTTTATTTGAACATAAGCATCATTGAGCGTGTCGGTGAGGTCATCGTCAAGTGTAACGTAACCCTCGTCAATTTCTTTATGTACGAAGATGAACATATCCATAAGCGGAACGCTGTAGGAAGAAATGCCGCCGACAATTTTGCCGTAGTTTTCATCATCTGCGGCGTAAGCGGCGTAAGCAAGTTCTGCAACCTCGAAGTCAACATCGGAAAGCTCGGAGAACTGACGCGGCGTGAGCTTGTCGGTGAGCATATATCCGTCAAGCGCTTCGGTGTTGGAAAGTCCGACCGCACTGTTTACATAATCCTTGGAGGTTATCTCGTTGAGGAGAGCCTTTTCGGTTTCGTAATCACCCGTCGGAACGATAAGAGCCATCATATTCTTCGTGCCGAAGTTCTCTTTTATGAGGTTATCGGTTTCCTGCGAGATGTTTGTGATAGGTGTTTCGATAGTGTCATAGCTGTAAACATACGGTGTCTTTGTGGAAAGATAACCTGCAACAGCAATTACGCCAACGAAGATGAACGGCACAATGCCTCTTGTTGCGTAAGCGAATTTTCCGACAAAGTCTATCTTCGGGATAAAGCTCTTGTGGTGCGTCTTGTCGATAAGGTTACCGAAAAGCATCAGTATTCCCGGCATAAGTGTGAATACGGAAAGCAAGCTCAAAAGGATAGCCTTGATAAGGTTTATACCCATATCAGGACCGATCTTGAACTGCATAAAGAGCAGTGCGGCAAGACCGCCGACAGTTGTGAGCGAGCTGGAGAATATCTCCGGTATCGATTTTGTAAGTGCTTCGATAACAGCTTCACGGATAGGAAGCGTTTCATGCTCTTCCTTGAATCGGTTGCAGAAGATGATCGCATAGTCGATCGAAAGTGCAAGCTGGAGAACGATCGTTACCGAGTTTGAAACGAACGAGATCGTTCCGAGCAGGAAGTTCGTACCCATATTGATTATCGCAGAAGCAACGAACGTTATGATAAGTACAGGCACTTCCGCGTATGTCTGCGAGGTCGCAAAAAGCACAACGAGAACGACGATGCAGACAAGCACGATAACAACGTTCATTTCACTCGCGATAAGCTCGGAGCTTTGATCACCCATCGAGGTCTGAACGTAGAGGTCATAATCCGAAAGATTTTCTTTCAGCTCGTCAAGTGCTTCGAGCGCTCGGTCGTCATCTTCGGGGTAGACGAACGTTACATCAAAAAGCGCGGTAGAGTTGACGAAATGTTCGTCCGAATCATCGAATGTGTATGTCGAAACATCATCGTCCTTTTTGATGATCTCCTCAATTTTTTCCGCGTCTTCCATAGTGACGTTTGCGGCGACTATCTTTGCCGAACCGAACGTCGTGAATTCGTCTGCCATAAGGTCAAGACCTGCTTTGGTTTCCGTTCCGTCAGGCAGGTAAGCCGTAAGGTCGTTCTCAACATTTACCCAGTTCCGCGAAAAAGCCGAAAAGATGATAAGTATCGCAAAAATGAGAAAAAACAGATTGCGCTTATCAACGATAAATGTCGCAAGCTTCGCCATAAAGTTGTTGGATTTGGTGTTTTCTGCCATACATTTTCCTTCCTTATTAATACTGATTTTTAATCAAAGTGTAGACAAAAAATCGGCGCAAAATCCATTTAAACCTGTTTTCAACAGCTACAATTTTGCTTGATTTTTTGTACACTTTCAGTTTAAAAATGAGTATAAATTTTGTCATTTATAAAAATTTTTACAACTTTCTGCATTTAGACAGTTGCAAAACCATTGACTATATGATATAATAAAAACAGAGATACATCAAGATACATATATCAAAATTTGTCACAATATGGACAATTTACCGATTATGTCAAATATTATGAAGAGAGGACTGAACTATATGAAATATGATCTTTCACAAAAACTTTCAAGGGGAGCAGTCCGCACTATCAACGCTTTTACGGGAAGTATGTTTTCGCTTCTTTCCGAAAAATCGTTCGAGAGCGTTTCGGTCAACGAAATATGCCTGCGAAGCGGCTACCCAAGGGCAACATTCTACAACTATTTCGATGATAAATACGACCTGCTGACCTGCTGTTGGATAAAACTCGCGCAGACGATAGGCTTTGACGAGTTCAAATCATTGAGCGACAGCGGCAGAAAAGTCGATGCGCTCTATCTTTTCGCCGACAGAGTGTATGACCTCGGCTCGGCGAATCTTCCGCTCGTTCAGAAGATAGTCAGCTTCAATAATGAAACGGGGTATATGTTCACGAGCCTTAAATTTTTTATGGGAAATAAGATACGCGAGATGCTCGAAAGCGGCGCGCGCCCCGATATCCCCGTGCCGAAAGAGATACTCGCGGCACACCACAGTAATACGCTCATACTCGTAATGGAGTATGCTTTCGCAAACCTTGACAAATGCTCAAAAGAAGATGTCAAAAAGTACCTTGGCTACTTCCTTGGTTCGGTTTGATATACTATATAAATAGTTCACCGCAAATAACTTTGCTTTGTGCCGAAAAAAGGCGACAATACCACGATTAAATTATACTGCCGAGAAGTTCTGTTGTCAATTGACGGCATTGCAAAATCAAAGGGATAAATACGGACATAATTTGGGTAAAAAGCAGACATTTTATTATGAAAGGAAAGACAGAAATGAACAAAAAGACATTTTTATCGGTACTGGCGGTTTTGTGTGCGGCAATGACAGCCTGCACTGCCGCAAATGACGGCGGAAGCAACGTTTTGGAAACGGAGAGCGTGACAGCGGAAGTTTCAGCGGAAATAACATCGGAAACGACGTCTTTGTCAACTGTTGAAACGAGCAAAACTACTGCTTTGACAACTGCGGAAACAACTGAAACGGCTGTGACGGAGAATGTTCCCGAAAAAATATCGGTAAAAGCGGAGGACTTGACCTTTACCGACTTTGCATTTATCGAATATTACAAAGGCTCAAAGCAGGAGGACGAAACAAGCGAAAAGGCGATAGAATTTCTCAGAACAACGGAGGAATATGCACATTCGCAGGAGTACAGCTCTTATTTCAAGGAGGAATATCCCGAATATTTCGATGAAAACGGTGTTCTTGTTCCAAAGCTGCACGAAAGCTATACCGAGGACTATGACGGCGATGGCAGGGAAGAAACTTTCCTGCTTATTGATATGCCGTACAGTTACGATGATCCGAACACAAAATTCTCGGAGGTTTACAGCTTCCTTATCTTTATCGGCAGTGACGGAAATGCTGAGCTTGCCGACTATAACTGCGGTATCTATACGCCGCAGCTGCTCGATTACGGGTATAATAAGCAGCTTGTGATAGGCGGCTCGGGAAGCTGCGGTGTGGAAAGCCGTATGGATATATGGACTGTCCGTGACGGGAAAGCCGCTTCGATCTTCGGTTTAAGAGGAAGCTTGTATAAGCAGGACTGCTTTGTGTCCTCATTCGGCTGGCAGTCATCGGGCGGAGTTATGATTTTTGACCCCGAAAAGGTCATGTATATCCCCGTTGACGGCGTTCCGTGCGATAAAGAAGAAATAATCAGAATGGATAAAGATAAAACCATCGAGATGCTTTATGATGAGGAATATGGCGATCAGTGGAACGTTTCACTTATCGGTGGAAAATATTACTGCGCTGAGATAGGATTTATGGACACGGGAATTATTTACACATATTCGGACGGGCGTTTTGCTTTGGTGAATAATTCAAATATCAGGGACAACCATTTATATGAAGAGGATTTTCGTTCGGTTTATACCAATGCGGTTTTCACCGACTTTGACTATGACAAGGTAACATCGGAGATGACAGTCGTGAAAGCGAAAATTCCGTCCTATTCGGTCGATGATATCAACGAATATTCGACAGAATGGCTGAAAGAGGACTATGCGGAATTTATCTCCGATGACAGCAGAACTTACACCGCAGATGAGGTAAAGATAACCGCATTTTACGGGATATACGGCGACTTTTACGCTGTCAGAATGTCGCCCTATGATGATAAAGTGCTTTTAAACGGCTATGAACGTTCCTCGGAGAAAAAAGTTTTTTGGGATATCGAAACTGCCTATAATAATGGTATTCTTTCCGAGAGCGGCAGGCTGATGCTTGAATCTGCTATCAAATAGTAAAAATTTTATAAAAATTGTTGCATTTGAACACGGATTATGGTAAAATATAAATAACTATTTCCGTCAATGGAGGACTGCGCTATGTTAGATAATATACATACAGCCGTCCGCAAGCTGATATGCTACGGACTTGAAAATAACCTTATCACAGCCGAGGACAGGATTTACACAGCAAATATGCTTATCCACAAGCTCGGTCTGGACGAGTATGACCCGCCAGATGAGAATTACTGCGATGTTGAGCTTGAACCTGTACTTGCGGATATCCTTGATTACGCCGTAGAAAAGGGCATCATTGAGGACAGCATCGTTTACCGTGACCTTTTCGATACCGAAATAATGGGCTGCCTTACACCACGTCCGTCCGAAGTAATCGAGAAATTCCGCAGAACTTACCGTGAAAAATCACCGCAGGCTGCGACTGATTTTTACTATAAATTCAGCTGCGATACCGACTATATCCGCCGCTACCGCATCAAAAAGGACGTAAAGTGGACGACCGAGACCGAGTACGGCACACTTGATGTTACTATCAACCTTTCAAAGCCTGAAAAAGACCCGAAAGCTATTGCAGCCGCACTCAACGCAAAGCAAAGCTCCTATCCGAAGTGCCAACTCTGTGAGGAAAATGTCGGCTACGCAGGCAGAGTAAATCACCCTGCCCGTGAAAACCACCGCATTATCCCGATAAAGATAAACGGCGACCGTTGGGCGCTCCAGTATTCGCCTTATGTTTACTATAACGAGCACTGCATCGTCCTCAATTGTATGCATACGCCGATGAAGATAGACCGTGACGCTTTTGCGAAGCTTTTTGACTTCGTTGAGCAGTTCCCACACTATTTTGTAGGCTCAAATGCTGATCTTCCGATAGTCGGCGGCTCAATACTTACTCACGAGCATTTCCAGGGCGGACATTATACCTTTGCAATGGAGAAAGCACCTATCGAGGAAGAACTTCACTTCAAAGGCTTTGAGGACGTTAAGGCAGGCAGAGTTAAGTGGCCGATGTCCGTTATCCGAATCTCCTGCCGCGACTATGAGCGACTTGTTGAGCTTGGCGATAAGATTTTGACCGCTTGGAGAGGATATACTGATGAAGCTTCGTTCATCTTCGCCGAAACAGACGGAGTTCCGCACAACACTATCACGCCTATCGCAAGAAAGAGAGGCAATGACTTTGAGCTTGACCTCGTTCTACGCAACAATATCACAACAGACGAGTGTCCGCTCGGCGTTTATCACCCACACGCAGAGCTTCACCATATCAAAAAGGAGAATATCGGTCTTATCGAAGTAATGGGACTTGCCGTTCTTCCCGCACGTCTTAAAGGCGAAATGGAAAAGCTCGCAGATACGCTTATCAATAAGGGCGTGAACGCAGTACGCGAAGACCCCGTTCTCGAAAAACACGCAGATTGGGCAGAGGAGTTCGTCCCGAAGTATGATATCACTCCCGAAAATGTCGATGATATCATCAAGCAGGAGATAGGCAAAGTGTTCGCGAAAGTCCTCGAACACGCAGGCGTTTACAAGCGTGACGAAAAGGGCATTGCAGGCTTCAACAGATTCGTTGAGTATGTAAACAAAAAATAATTTTGGAGGAAAATAAAATGGTAGTAATCGAAATGGAAAACGGCAAAAAGATGAAGATAGAGCTTTATCCCGATAAAGCACCTATCACAGTTGCAAACTTTGAAAAGCTCGTAAAGGAAGGCTTTTATGACGGTCTTACATTCCATAGAGTAATCCCCGGCTTTATGATCCAGGGCGGCGACCCGGAGGGCACAGGTATGGGCGGCTCGAAGAATAAGATCAAGGGCGAGTTTGCATCGAACGGCGTGAAGAACGACCTCAAGCATACAAGAGGCGTTATCTCAATGGCACGTTCAATGATGAAAGACAGCGCAAGCTCACAGTTCTTCATTATGCATAAGGACGCACCGCACCTCGACGGCGACTATGCAGCATTCGGAAAGGTAGTAGAGGGACTTGACGTTATCGACGAGATCGCAGGAGTAGAAACCGACTTCCGCGATAAGCCAACAACACCGCAGGTAATGGCTAAGGTTTATATCGAGGAATAAGAACAAAAGTGCACTATTAAAAAAGTTGCACAAAATTAAAGTTTACGTCCACGCTTTTTAAAGGGTGGCAGGGGGTCAAGGGGGGCAGAGCCACCTTGTCGCTTCCGCAGAAGCGAAACACCCTAAACTAACAGCACCAAGTAATGCCGCAATAGCGAAATTATCTATAAGTTAAAAGGCGCAATTCACATCTCAAAAAGTAAAACAGAATTTGATAAATCGGTCTGTAAACCTATAAAATGTGAATTGCGCTTATTCTTTATGTTCTGAACAACTATCCTCGGCAAATAAAAGTGAGGAGCAAAGCGACGAGCGTTTAGCACCGATAGGATATGAATGGCGGTTCTTCTTTTAGCATCAAGTTATAAAAATTTTTTTCGTCAATATGCATAAATGCAATATATTTTTTCGACAACCTGAAACGCCGCACAATGAAAAGTTGTGCGGCGTTTTTGCATAAAAATACCGCCGAATAAACTCGACGGTATATTTTTTACTTAAATCAAAATGCAAGCACTCTTGAAGCGATAAGGAAATATACAAGAAGTGCAAGTGCATCGACAATTGTTGTAATAAACGGTGAAGCCATTACGGCAGGGTCAAATCCAAGCTTTTTAGCGAGCATAGGAAGCGAACAGCCGACAAGTTTTGCAACGATTATTACAAAGAAAATCGTCAGCGCAACTATCATTGCAATGGTCGCACCCTTTTGGTCGATGAGCATTACCTTTGCGAACACGACAACTGCCATTGTTGCGGCACAGAGTACGCCAACGCGGAGTTCTTTCCACATTACTTTGAGAATATCGGAAAATTCAATTTCCTGAAGCGAGATACCTCTGATTATCGTAACGGACGACTGCGAACCCGAGTTTCCGCCCGTATCCATAAGCATCGGGATAAACGCTGTCAGCGCTGGGACAACGGCGAGTGCGCTCTCAAAATGCGTGAGTATCATTCCCGTAAATGTTGCCGATATCATAAGGAGCATCAGCCACGGGATACGCTGTTTCCAAAGCGAGAACACGCTCGTTTTGAGGTAGGTTTTGCTTGACGAAGATGGGAGCATAGCACCCATGATCTCCATGTCCTCCATATCCTCGTCACGGATAACGTCCATAGCATCGTCGAATGTGAGGATTCCGACTATTCTTCCGTCGCTGTCAACGACGGGAATAGCGGCAAGGTCATATTTTGAAAGCATCTGCGCGGCGGTTTCACGGTCATCGTGAGTGTTTACGCAGATAAAGTTAGTTTCCATTATATCGGAAACGGGGGTTTCATAATCCGAAACAAGCATATCGAGCAGTGAAACAACGCCGAGAAGCTTGCGGTTCTGCGTTACATAGCAGGTATAAACGGTTTCCTTTGCAAGACCGATCTTTCGTATCTGGTCGAATCCCTCTTTAACGGTAAGGTCTGCGCGGAAGTAAACGAACTCGGTCGTCATTACCGAACCTGCGCTGTCCTTCGGGTACTTTAACAGCTCGTTGATCTGATTTCTTGTTGCGGGATCGGTATTTTTGAGAATACGGGAAACAACGTTTGCAGGCATCTCTTCGATAAGGTCAACGGTATCGTCCATGTAAAGTTCATCGATGACATCGTGGAGTTCCTTATCGGAAAGGGCATTGATAAGCACACGCTGGAGGTCGCTGTTCATATAGGTGAAAACCTCGGCGGCAATCTCTTTCGGCAAAATTCGATATAAAAGTGTAAGTTCGCGCTCGCCGAACTCGTCAAACTCGTCCATTTCTTCGACGAGAGTAGCGATATCGGCAGGGTTCATCTCGGAAAGCTCGGATTTGAGCTTGGCGAAGTTGCGCTCGGTCAAAAGCTGTACAGCGGTATCTTTTTCCATAAAAATTCCTCCTCATCTTTCGGAACACGGCAAAGCGTTGTTTCACTCTGTCAGTCCCATAATAAAAAAGCGGGAGGCATAAAACATTAAAGTGAAATTACGAAACGAACGGGGACACTTCCGAAACCGCCGCTTCGCACTTGCTACCTCGAGGTTTTATACCTGTACTTCCCACGTCCATTAAATCTCACTCCTCTGTAAAATCAATTGCTGCGAATCATCGCAATTACTTTTTAATTATACATTAGCGCTTTTCAAATGTCAAGAATTTTTATGTTAATTTAAGTTAAAAAGCAAAAATTACCGCCGCATAAGTGTTTCAAATTCTTATGCGGCGGTAATGCTAAATATCAATAAAACTATATACAAAAGATCTGTGCAAAATCCATATCAACCTGTTTTTAACACTAACCTGTTTATAACAGCTATGAGTTTTGGCTTGATTTTTGTATAGTTTTTAATTGGTGTTTAGCATAATATCAGCTGCCCTTTATGGCGAGCGGCTTGACCGAAGAACGTCTTGTGATAAGGCAGGATAAGAGCAGCAATATCAGCGAAGCGCCGATGAATACCGCAGCTCCCTGCGAAGCGTTTCCTATAAACGGAGCATCTGTACTCGAATCGACAAGCTCTGCAAGTCCGACCAACTTTACAACACTGCACCAGAATGATGCCAATGCATCTTCGCCAAGTGCAAAATAAATTCCTCCCGTTGGGATAAAAATCAACAAAAGTGTTATTATCAAAGCTGCCCAGTTAGAAAGTTTGTATGAAACTGAAGCAATCAGTATAACGATTGCACACAATGCAATGTAGCTGAATATGGCTATGCACAAAAAACGAAGTCTTACTGCAAAATTGCTCCAGCCTGCATCATACAGAACGTACTTTACACCGTAAAGCGATGCACCCCACATTTCGTCATCTCCCGTTATCAATGACATAATAGGGTAAAGAACGGAAACTTCAAGTGCCGATACTACAGAAAATATCACCGAGGAAATATATGCGGAAACGCAGGCTGTCGTCCTTGATGTGCCGTTTGCGGCAGCAGTGTTGAAGAAATCAGTGATGTATGCACATATAAATCCGAATACGAAAAAGCCCATTAAAACATCAAATCCGTTCTGCCCCGTTTCACGAAGACTGAACGGAACTTTTTCGGCGATAGATCTGATCGTTGCGGAAAGCAGCATAGAACCGATCGACCAAATAAGGTAAAATAACGGAACAAATCTCAATCTGTAAAGCTGATATTTGCAGTTTGCGATAATACTGTTTGCTGACATAAAAATTCCCCCTTTATGAATTCGTAAGATGAATGAAAATGTTCTGTAAGTTCATCGGTTCGGCTGTAAGCCCCTCGGGGAGTTTGGCTTCACCAAGTCTGCCCTTTATGTAAACGGTCTTTAAGCCGCCGATAACGTCCTCGCCCATAAGTTCCTTGCCATTTGCGAAGCTGTCAACTTCGGCTGATTTACCCGAAACACTGTAACCCATTGAACGCACTTCCTCAACATCTTTGTCAAAAAGAAGCTCGCCCTTTTTGATAACAACAGCGCGTTCGATTATGCCTGCTGTTTCCTCGATAAGATGCGTCGAGATAACGAATGTTGCAGGACGTTCGCTGTAGCGGTTCACAACGTGCTTGTAGAAAAGGTCACGGTGGTTTGCATCAAGTCCGAGAACGGGTTCATCGAAGAACACTATCGGCGCGCCGCAGGCAAGAGCATTCACAGCCTTTGCAATGGTTCGGTAGCCGGTCGAAAGCTTAGAAAGCTTTCTGTTTGTGTCAAGCTCATATTCCGAGCAAAGCTTCATCGCATATTCCATGTCAAAATCGGGATAGTAAAACGATGCAGTCTTGAACATATCCTTGACTTTGAGCGACGGATTGTAAAGAAGCTGTTCGCTCATCAAATGCACCTTGCCGAGTGCGCTGTCATTGCTGATCGCGTTCACTCCGTCGATGATGACCTCGCCCGAGTCGGCAAAAGTCCTGCCCGAAATAATGTTGAGCAGGGTGGATTTTCCTGCGCCGTTTCTGCCGAGAAGACCGTAGATGCAGTTCTCCTTGAATGTAACGCTGACGTTATCCAGCGCGGTGGTTTTACCGTAGTTTTTTGTAAGATCTCTGATCTCAATTGTGCTCATTTCCGTCACAGCCTTTCTCTATCATATTGATGATCTCATTTTTTGTGATGCCGAGTTTTGTTGCTTCGCTGATGAGCGATTTGATGTACTTGTCGCAGAATTCCTGCCTGCGCTCACCGCGAATTTTTTGCTCCGCGCCGCTGCATACGAACATACCAAGACCCCTTTTCTTGTAGATTATTTCTTTGTCGACCAAGATGTTTACCCCTTTGAGGGCAGTCGCAGGATTTATCCTGTACATCGCCGATATTTCCGTGGTGGACGGTATCTGCGTTTCCTCGGGGAATACTCCCGTGAGGATGTTTTCCTCGATCCATTCAGCCATTTGAATGTAGATAGGCTTTTCGCCGTCAAAGTTTGCCAATATATCATCTCCTTGTTTATTGGTTAATTACTTGTGTAACTAACTATATCACTAACTATCCATACTGTCAATACAAAAGTATTATTTTTGTGAAATGTTACAAAACACTACTTGAATTTATAGTAAAAACAGCCATATTCGAGAATGACCCGAATATGGCTGTTGTAATCCCATATAAAGTTTTATTTTACGGAAAAAGGAACATTTCCACCCGTGAACTGAACGCTGTCAGCCGAGAATATTCCCGAAACAACTTCGATTTCGACCGTGTGCAAACCGTCGGAAAGCCCGTCAATGCCATAAGCGATATCACGAACTTCACATTCGGGTACGGAATAGTTTTCCGCAGTGGTCTTTCCGTCAATTTTTACGTTTATGACCGCGTATTGCTTGTTTTCGCCGACAACAGCAAATCCGTTTCCACTGAATTTTATCGTCATAACCGCTCCCGCACTGCCGTTTGAGAGCGTTCGCTTGTAATTTGCAAAGCTGCCCGTTGTGATATGCTCCCAAGCGCCCGAATAATCACAGCAAAAGTCGGTGTTGTCGTAACGTGTGACGTAACAGTTTTCATTCGGTTCAATGAGAAGATGAGCGAACATATTTCGGTCGAACGAGCTGTAAAATGACGCTCTGCCTGCACTCTGAACGCATTTGTCGGTGAAGTCAATGACCTTTTCACCGCCGATGAAGCACCGGATATTGCCGCCCTGAACGGAAATTTTCAGCGGCGTGAATTCGTGAACGTTCGCTTTGCACGAACCGCTTTCAAGTACGGTCTTGTTCTTCATAAGCGAGTAAGTTCCGTCCTCGGAGAGCTTGAGCCAGTAACCGCTTTCGCCCTTGTGACCCTCGTTGTAGCGAAGTCCGATGCCTGCATAATTCTTGTCGGGTTCGGCACTTTCGCAAAGCTTTACCTCGGCGGAAACACTGTAATTGTACCAGCGGTCATCACCGAAATTCGTTGTCGGGTTCGGCGTGTAGCCCCATTCCTCTGCTTTTGTTTCGGGCGTTATCTGCTGAACGAGAACGTTTCTGCCGCCGATGTTTTCGACTTCGAAAGCGCCGCCCTCGTCCGTGGTGAATTTCGGCGCACCGCCCCTTGCTCGGAGAAATTCCTCGCCGTAATCAAAATCATCGGAGTAGGGGAGAGCGAACACAGTTCGTTCGCTTTCGGGCATATTCACGAAGTCATTCGCGGCTTTGACCGTGGATAAAGTTATCATCGAAAAAGGCTTCACGGTCACGCTGTAGGAATATTTTCCGTCACTTTCGGTCGGTGTTATCGTGTCAATTTTCTTGAAATAATTCTCGTCATAACTGCCGGTGTCAGGACCTCTCGTTTCCCAGACATCGACTTCGGACGAAGCTTTCGCAAGGTCTGAAACGGTGATATCGTAAACGATAGGCTCGTCGGTCGAGTTCGTGATAACGGTGCTGTAATCGCCGCTGTCGGGGTCGCAGGCTGTGATATAGCTGAAAACGGAATCGACAAGCGCGTGACCGTCACCGCCCGTTTTTGCGTCAGCATGGCAAGCGCCGTCAATGTATGTCCAGCCTTTTCTGATGAACTGCGAAAAATGCAGCGACAAAAAAAAACCGCTGTCGAGGTAATAATATCCGCTCCAAGGGTCGCAGGCGGAGATGAACTGCTTCTGGCAGTAGCAGACACCGTCATAATAAGCTGCGATGACTGGCTGTAATTCGCACATCGTCATTTTGCCGCTGGCGTACATCATTATAAGTCGGTTTGCAATGTCGAGAACGCCGTTGAGGTCGCCCAGTCCCGAACCGTTCCTGTCAAAACGGTATGTGCCCTGCGAGTAGCTCATGGACGAGCTTCCCTCGCTGAACCAAAGCTCCTTGCCGTACTCCGCCGCAAGCTTTTTCGCCGCATCGGTGGACATACTCGTGTAGTGACTGCCGACAACATCGACCGCCGCCATAAGCTTTTCGTCCTCAAACATTCGGTCGGCAAAGCCCCATGTGCAGACCTCTTCACCGCCGACAATCTTAATTTTTGAATAATCATAAGGGCAGTTCATTTCGCTCTTCAAATGCTCCGAAAGATACTTCGCCCATTCGAGATCAGCGCCACGCTCGTTGCGCACAACGCTCACATAATCGAACTTCAAGCCGTAGGTTTCATACGCAGTATCAAGCGTTTCCTTGTACCATTTGTAACGTGCGGCGTGAACATCGTCTGCCTTTGTCACCCACAAAGGCTCACTCCACCAGAGCATATCAAGCTCCAGATTGGGGTTGATCTTCTTAGCGTCAGCGGCAAGCTGATAGCCTGCACCACGCGTAACATCGGCTTTTTCGTCCTCATAACGCTTTACGCAGGGTTCGGTTCCCGATGATGAATTTACGTCCGAACCCATTTCAAGCTTTAGAAAATTCACACCGATGCCGTGCTTGCCGAATGTGTATTCGAGTATCTCATTGTATCTGTCGGGGTGTTCCGATTTGTAGTCGAGCAAAAGCCGCGAAGAATTGTTTCCCGAAACCATTCCTGCACCGCGGAATCGCATATTTGAAGCTGTATTCGCATTTTTACCGTCAATAGTGAAGCTCGTTTTTTTCATATTTACGATCCTTTCTTCCCGATGTTTTCAGCCTTGAAAATCATTTCTATAAGAAGATGATACCATAAATACCGCAGATTTTCAATCGTAAATATTTATCTTACTCTTAAAATTTGAATATTACCTTATGCCATGCATTTTTCTGTAAAGACTCGGTGAAACGCCCTCATATCGGCGGAAAACTATCCCGAAATAGTTCGGGTCGGGGTATCCCGAAAGTTCACCGATTCGGGCGATGCTTTCGTTCGTGGTTTCGAGCAAAGACTTTGCGTGTGAAATGCGTCTGAGCGCAACATATTCCATAGGGCGAAGTCCGAAACGTGCCTTGAAAAGACGGCAGAAATGCTGTTCCGAAATATTCGACAGCGAAGCGAGCGCACCGAGCGTTATATCCTCGCTGAAATGCTCATTTATATAGCGCACAGCGGCTTCGGTGATGTTGTCGGCGGCAAGGTCATTTCCGCGCTTTTGACAAAATATTTTACGCATTTCGAGTATGTATTCATAGAGAAGCTGCGAGCATTTTTCAGGGTCGCAGTCGGGTTCTTTCGCCGCTGAAAGAAGCAAATTGAACAGCGAGCGCACGGTTTCATTAGCCGAATTTTCCGCAATGCCGTATTTGCCGAAGCCGAGCGTTTTCATAAGCTCGGAGAGATGTTCGCCGCGGAAAACCACCCAGTTTGTCGTGAAAATTTCACCGTTCGGGTAATATTCGTGCGGAACGCCTTTAGCCGCATAAAGAATACTGCCCGTGTTTAGCGGAAAGCTTTTGCCGTCGATGCCGAACGTCCCCGAACCCTCGCTGACAAAAAGAAACTGGTGCGAAGCAAGTCCGTTTTCTCGGACGATGTGATATTCGGGTTCGGAAACGCCTATCCCCGAAACGTAGAACGGCAGTTCGGTCTGCCTGCCGATGACGGGATAAATCGAGCAATACATTAATTTTCCCCCATACTTATATTCAAAATATTGTCAAGCCAAATCTCAGTGCGGTCGGTGAAGATCATCTTCCGCTCGACCTCGTCTATACGCCGAACCGAGCCTCTGAAAAGTGTTATCGCGCCGCCCTTTTTGAACTCATCGGGAATGAAAAAGGTCACGGTCACTTCGGGGCGTTCGGCTATCCGCTCGGTAATGATGCGAAGCTTTTCGTTCAGCTCGTTCTGCATCGTTTCGGTAAGTTCGGGCTTCTCGGAGGTAAGTCGGGCGGCTTCGTCCGTGCAGTCCTCGAATCCTGTCAAAGCCGCGAATGGGGCGAACTGCGCCGCGCGGCTTATCCTTGACATTGGCTGACGTGTTGTCGATGTGTGGTGCGGCAAGTTGATTATATCGTCATATTTATGAGTTGCTTTCAGCGCAGACAAGACATTTCCTCCCTTGAAAAATTTACGCCTTGTGACCGCCGACCTGACCGTTCCGCTCACGCGCGGTCGCGCCGTCCTCAAAGTTCATACCGCGCAGAACGGCGTTTTTTCCGTATTTTCTCTTTATTTCAAGCATTGATAACTGCATTGCTTTTTCACGGCGCAAGCATTCCTTTTCAGCGGCTTTTTCACGTTCGAGTTTCTCAATATCGGTGAAAAAATCAAGCTGAACGGCTTCTTCGTTTTCGACGGAAGCCTGCTTCTCGCTGACGATATGATTCGCCACAACATACATTCGCCGAACGGAGAGTGACGGGTCGGTTATACGGTCGTAAAGCTCCGCAACAGCGTCGGTTATGATGCGTGACGAAGCCGTTCTGAACGGGAGATTTATCGTTCCGTGCGCAGGCTTGGGAATTCTCCTGCCGTAGCGGTCAACGGTGCTTTCGCCCTTGTAGCCGCTGTTTTCCTTGTCATAGCCGATAGTGAGAACTATCTGATCGGTGACGAGCCGCTTGTCCACAAGGTCGAGCGAGAGCATATCCGCCATTTCGCGTATAACGATGCGCGCCTTTGCGACGGTGTAGGCGCATTGAAGCACCTGCCCCGTGCTTAGGCTGTTCGATTCGGGGCGGTAGGATTTTATATCCGCAATGGTGCAGGGTTCGTAACCCCAAGCATGGTCAATGAGAAGCTCCGCATTTACGCCGAAAAGCTTGTAGAGAAATTTTTCCTCGTTCGGGTCGAGCGAAGCACGGGCAATGTCGCCCATTGTGTGCAGTCCGTTTTTTTCAAGCTTGTCGGCATAACCTTTTCCCACGCGCCAAAAGTCCGTGAGCGGTGTATGCGCCCACAAGAACCGACGATAGTTCATCTCGTCAAGCGCGGCGATGCGAACGCCGTTTTTGTCGGCTGGGATATGCTTCGCAACGATGTCCATTGCGATCTTGCAAAGGTAAAGGTTCGTTCCGATGCCTGCGGTGGCGGTGATGCCCGTTTCGTTCATAACATCGTTGATAAGCATTGCCGCAAATTCGCGCGGAGAAAGCTTGTATGTGTCAAGATAAGCGGTCGCATCGATGAAAACTTCGTCCACGGAATAAATATGAATGTCCTCGGGGGCAACGTATTTCAGATAAATTTCGTATATGTGAGTGCTGACCTCCATATATTTTACCATTCGCGGCGGCGCAACGATGTAGTCAAGTTCGAGCGACGGTTCTTTGGCAAGCTCTTCGGCATAATAGGACTTTCCGCTGAATTTTCGGTTCGGTACTTTGTATCGGCGCTCGTTGTTGACTTGCTTCACACGCTCGATCACCTCGAAAAGGCGTGCTCTGCCCGATATCCCGTGTGCTTTGAGCGAGGGCGAAACGGCAAGGCAGATAGTTTTTTCCGTTCGTGACGGGTCGGCAACAACAAGATTCACGCCGAGCGGGTCAAGTCCACGCTCAACACATTCGACCGAAGCATAAAATGATTTTAAGTCTATTGCAATATATATCCGATCATGCTGTTCCATACTCTCACTCCTTTTGCTTATATTATAGCATATATGTTCGATTTTGGCAAGAACTTTTGTTCGATTTTTTGAAATAATTTTTTTTGGCTTGTATTTTTTGATGAAATGCTTGATTTTTTGACGAAAATTTACTATAATTATGAAAACAATATTTCGATAATTATTTTTTGAGGGGTAACAAAATGAAAATTCATAAAGCAAGCTCGTTTCTGCTTGCCGTTTCGTTTTTATTTGCTTCGGGCTGTTCAAAGGTCGAAGAAGCAATTCCTGCCGAGGCTACTATCCGCACTGATATAGTATCGGAAGAAACAACTGCCGAAACGACTGTTGAAACTACCGAAACAACGGCCGCCGAAACCGTGCATGAGCCGCAGTTGACTTCGCATATACACATCGCGGCGGCAGGGGACAACCTTATCCACAGCAGTCTTTACGAGCAGGCGGCGTGCCGCGCAAATTGGAACGGCTACGACTTCGCTTACGAATATGACAACGTTGATGATTATATCGAAAGTGCCGATATTGCGATACTCAATCAGGAAACGCTTATCTGCAATGATACGGTCAAGCCGTCCACCTACCCGAGGTTCAACAGCCCGAAAGCGCTCGGCGACTATATGATAAAAATCGGCTTTGATGTTTTCACAATAGCGAACAATCACGTTCTCGACAAGGACGCAAGCGGACTTTCAGCCTGCCTTGACTATTGGGACTCGCATCCCGAAGCAGTTGTCCTCGGTGCATACCGCAATATCGAAGACAAAGAAAATATCCGAACGCTCACCGAGCAGGGCGTGACGTTCTCGTTTCTTTCCTATACGGAAAGTCTTAACGGTCTTAGGCTTCCTGCCGATTCGGAGCTTGTCATAGGCGATGCGAACGATGTTGACGGTATGGTGAGCGACATAAAAAAAGCGAAAGAAATATCTGACCTCTGCATAGTTTCACTTCACTGGGGTGTTGAGGATTCAAGCGTTATTTCCGATATCCAGCGAAGCACGGCGAAAAAGCTTGCCGATGCGGGCGCAGACGTTATAATCGGAACTCACCCCCATGTTCTCCGCGACATCGAGTGGATAGAGCGCGAGGACGGCGGAAAAATGCTCTGCGCATATTCGCTCGGCAATTTCGTTTCGGCACAGTCAAAGCCGAGAAATCTCATCGGCGGTGTACTTGACTTCTACGTTGACCGATATGATGACGGCGAGCCGTACATAACCTATGTTTCGCTTCTTCCGACAATACAGCATTACGGTGCGAACTTTTCCGATAACCGAGTCTATTTTTATTCGCAGTACAGCGATGAGCTTGCAAAAAGCCACGGTATAAACTCTTCGTACCGTTTTGATATGGACTATATCGACAGCGTTATCAACGAAACCGTTTCACCCGAATTTTTAGGTGAAAGCAAAGCTTCCGATACCAAATTGGACAGTGCCGACTATGCACTCAGTGAAAGCTTCACGCCGATATATGACAATGTGAAATTTGCGGACAGCCACTCGGGAAGTGCAGACTCGTATGAGGAGCTCCGGAAGTATGTGAACACATATGAGGACGTAAGCTTTGTCGGCTATGAGATAATTTCGCAGTATCCGCCCGAAGAAGCGGTCAAAAAAACTGGCGATGATATTTTCAAATACAGCACGACCCTGTACAAAGCGCATATCTATTATGACTATCTGAACGATACGCCGATAGATATGACGATAGATCTCGCAAAAGCAGGCTTGCCGAACGAGCAGGTAAAAGACGACCCTCCCTATGCCGTCGGTCAGAGGATAGTTTCCGCCGTTTCGGGCTATAACGGAACGAGCTGTGTTGCGATACCAGAACTGGTGTATTACGTTTTCAATGTGAACGGCGCAGATATAGCTTATCACGTCGGAAATGCTGAAATCACCGTCAAAGACGCTTCACTACCCAATTTGGATATGGATATCATTGGCGAAGAAGCCTCGCTCATAACAACAACTAAAAACAACCCCGTAAAATTCACGCAGAAGTCATTGCTTTCCGAGCTTGTGCAGTTCATAAAGCAGGACTGGACAGAGCAGGGCTTTGATTTCTTCAATTTAAAGAATTTTGACTATGACTCACGTCAAATAAATGATAAAAGTGAAGATGAAATTTCCACCGATTAAACACAAACAGCCGCAGACAAAATTGCCTGCGGCTGTTGCTGTTCATTTGGAAAGATCAGAATAGCTGACCCGGAAGTTTAAGCTTTTCCTTTGGCGGAAAAAGCTTGTCGAATTCTTCCGTTTCGGCTTCGTCAACGAAGTAACCCTGCGGCGGAGCGTAAACGCCCGTTATGCCGTCAAGATATCCCGTTTTAAGCTCCTTGCAGAGGAAGAACGAATCGTCCGCATCCTCGGGCAGACCGTGATAGCGGATACCGAACTCTCTTGCATAAGTGAAGCCGCTCTTGCCGTAAAAGTCGATGTTCCCCTCGAAGCAGAGCGCACCTGCACCGAGTTCTGCCGCCTTTTCAAGCGAATAGTCGAGCAGTTTCTTGCCGTAGCCTTTGCGCTTGAATTCGGGCGAAATGCATATCGGACCCATCGTCATTATCGGGATATTCCTGCCGTCATCTGCGGTGATGGACGCCCTCATGAACATATTCTGACCGATGAGCTTTCCGTCCTTTTCCATAACAAAGTCAAGCTCGGGGACGAAGGCAGGGTCGTTTCGCAGCTGATGAAGCACATAATGCTCTGTGCAGCCTGGGCGGTAGACGTTCCAGAATGATTCTCTTACAAGGTTCTCGACCTCACGGTGTTCATTGTTGTTTTCCAAGCGAATGATATAGTCAATTTTATTCATTATTTAATCCTCCTGATGATCGTTGACTGCGGTTCTGGGAGGTTTGGCGGAAAATGTATTATACTAAACACCATTTAAAATTTGGAAAAAATCAAGCCGACAATCTTGAATATATGGGATTTCGACGCAGATTTTTTCCTTTATTTTATTGGTGTTTAGTATTAGCCAAAACCTCCGTCAGGCTAATACAATCTCCAAGGTGTTGTTTTTCTTCAAACAGCGTTCTCCTTTAATGTAAAATATGAATATATAGATCAAGCCTTTCGGCAGGATCGGCGATAGAATTATGATTGTTTTTCGGCTTCACTTCTTTTATAAAGCCTAACCATTCTCGGACGGTTATATCTTTGCAGGATAACGAAAAAAGTATCGCAAAGTCCTGCGAAAAATGCAGTTATCACGAAGATAAAGACATACCTTTTAGGGTCGGGCGTAAAAAAGCTGAACAACAGCGAAGCATATCCGAGCAGGATTATCAGTTCGTGGATCATCTCCGCCGCACACATATTTTCAATGATCTTTTTCATATCGTTGTGTTCAAGCGAAAAATTCTCCGGCTGCCAAGTCGGGACAAAGCGCTTCCACTTTTTCACCCGCAGAAGCTTGTACAGCTTCTTTTCAATCTTCGTTTCACAGAACCACCTGCTTTGCGTGTTTATTCCGTCTTTGGTAAAATGATCGACAGCTGCACCTACAGCGAGCCGCATTGCGAAATGGTAAAACATCGTTGCGAATGTTATTGTCAGCGAGAACCAAAGTGTGGAAAGATACGCTTTGTAAAGGATAAAAAATACCAACGCAAGCACCGCTGTGACAACGGTAATGATTTTAAAAAGCCTATTGAACTGCATAAAGTTCTCCTTCTGTCAGCCGCAAAGCGCGGAAATTTTCCTCACCGTGTTGGCAGTTCGTATGGTGAGAAATTCGCCGATGCCTGCGCTTGCGGTCTTTTTCCACCAGTTTGCCTTTGCGTAGTTCTTTCTGTCGAACGACCAGAAGATAACGTCCTTGTATATGAATATCTTTTCAAGTTTTTGGGACGGCTCGCCGATCTTTGCGGCAATTTTTTCCGCTGTCATAGTCGGCATTACGAAGATAAGGTTATCGTAAATGGCTTTGTCAGACGTTCCCCACCAGTCGGGGACGTTTTGCAGAATGTCGGCGACCTTTTCGCTGTCGGTAACGTAGACCTCGGTCTGAACGCCGAAGCTTTCGCTTATCATTTCTTTTATTTCGTCCGGGGTGAAGTCTTTTTCAGCGGAAAAAATGACATTTCCGCTGTTGAGATACGTTTTTACATCGGTGAAGCCAAGTTTTTCAAATGCTGTTTTCAGTTCAGCCATAACAATTTTATTCCTGCCGCTGATGTTTATTCCTCGGAGCAAAGCAATGTATCTTTTCATTTTGTCACCTATCGTTGTAATACTAATTTTTAATCAAAGTGTAGACAAAAAATCGGCGCAAAAGCTATTTATTCGAGCTTTTGCTTGATTTTTTGTACACTTTCAGTTTAAAAATTAGTATAAGTATTTTCAAGCAGTTTCAGGCCCTCGTGCATATCCTGTCCGAGAAATTCCTGAGTTTTGGAGAAATTATATTTTTCGTGAAGCTTGTCGTGAACTTTGAGAAAGGCTTTTTTGCCGTATTTATGTATGAACATAGCCTGCGCTTTTGCAGCGTTCGCACCGTCATTGCCCTCAATATAGAAGCCTTTGTGACAGCTTTCAATGTCGGTACATTCGTAACAGCCGTCAATACCTTTTTCGGTACAGCAGGTCACGTTCGGGCATTTTTTATCGGGGGAGCAGGTCGCAAACGAGCAGACATTATACTCTGTCCGACAGCCGCCGCACCATTCGCTTAGGAAGCAATGATTGCAGGAAAATCCGCAGTAAGCAACGGGGTCAACGCCTTTTCGTGCAAGTTTGCAAAGCTTGTTTTTTATGCGGAGCATTGCTTCGATGTGCATTATCCAATGTCGGCTGAACGGCATTTTTATCAATCCGCGGATATCCTTTCCGCACCAGTAATCGATGAGCCATACAGCGTTTTCATCATTGCTCACGCAGCTCGAATCGGCAATTCTTTTTCTGTCCTCTTCGGTGAATTTCCGCTTCGTCTGAGAAAATTCCATATTCAGAAGAATATCGTTCGTGGAAATCATAACAGCCTTTGTATATTCATAAAGCTTCGCAATATCAAGCTTTCGAGAAAAATCCGCGATAGCTTCACCTTGAAGCTCGTTTCCCGTAGTGATGATAGGGGAGTTGGTGCTTTTGTCAAAACCGTTCGCCAAAAGTATCTGTTCATTATTCGCAATAAGCGTGTGCATAACGATATCTTCGATGCGGAAAATATGTCATATCGAGTAGGCGAGGGTCTTGCTGTGATAGCCGTCTGCGCCTGCGAACTGCATTTCGGAAAAGGCTTTTTCGGGATAGCTGTTCACGATCTGAGTTATCTGTTCAAAAAGGCTGTTCCGCAGTTCGATAAGCTTGCTGATGCCGTCCTTAAAGGTGCTTTCTTTTTTGATAAGCTCCTGTATTTCGTCGTTCATTTCCGACCATTCTTTGTTCATATATGTCACCCCTAATGTCTGTTTTGCCTTAAATTATACACTTGCGTTTTTTTCAATAATTTTTGAAACAAAACCGTCTGTTATTTCACAGAAATTTTGCCGACCGTAAATCCATAGTCAAGCAGTTCCTTTTTTATATGTAATACTAATTTTTAATCAAAGTGTAGACAAAAAATCGGCGCAAAAGCCATTTATTCGAGCTTTTGCTTGATTTTTTGTACACTTTCAGTTTAAAAATTAGTAT
>ERZ1026854.302-NODE-302-length-35631-cov-14.640910_pt1 | contig 35631 bp, 47 predicted proteins | sample MGYA00380157_ERZ1026854 | MGnify/ENA primary metagenome ERZ1026854 (study PRJEB33269, sample SAMEA4719793) | human gut metagenome | biome: human-associated habitat; feature: organic feature; material: feces | place: Cameroon | collected 2013-10 ... | reverse complement strand
CTACGTCTCGTGGGCTCGGAGATGTGTATAAGAGACAGTAATAAGATTCAATGGGATGGTTATTATTATTTTTCACTCCCATAGTCACAATATGATAAATATTTCTCTTCAGATAAAAGAAGAGGCAGGCCTAAAAGTAAATTTACATTTTAGAACATAGTATTAAGAAAAATCTATGAGGAATGTTTATTAGAAGATATAAATGGAGTAGCAATATTTAAAATACCAATGGTAAGTGATCTTGGGTTCGAAAAGTTTATTCCTGAATTAACTACAAACTAGGTAGAATTAGTAACTTTAAAAAAGCATACTAAAATGAAAGATATTCTTACTTCAAATTACGATTATAAGATTATTAAAAATAAAAAATATAAATTATAACATGGCAGAGAGAAAAATTACCACCAATACATTTGGGGAAGGATTAATTATGGATTTTGCTCCAGATAATACTCCTAATACATCCCTTTCCAATGCTCTAAATGCTACTCTCCTAACCTATAATGGTAATGAGATGTCATTGTAGAACGATATGGGAAACGGGAGAGTAGAATCTGCGTATCTTCCAGAAGGATATATTCCTGTAGGAGTATGTGAATTTGGGGATATTATTTATATAGCTTCCTATAATCCTTTGATTAATAAGTCTTAGATTGGATGTTTCCCATCTCCTGAAAGAAATATTAGTAATAAAGAGATTAGTGATATAAATACCACATTTAGTTCAGATGAACTTGCAAAAGATGGTACTATTGTTAATAGTAACATAAAGAAAATTATTTTTGGAAATAAGAATATAGGTCCTGGAGATAAATTTATTATATCTTGGGGATAGGAGGGACTTGGTAATAAAAACTTTATTTCAAATTTTGGAAATACAAATCGTTCATTCGCTGAAGGAGAATCTTATTGGCCTAAATTAATAAAATTACATATCGTATCAATCCAAGATGATGGAAAATTAATTTATCTTGACAACGATGTACAATGGTATCCTACTAACACAGAGGATTCTAATAGTAATAACGCCTTCCCAATATCAACTGAAGTATTTCTTGATGAGAAGGGAGCAATGAAGGATTTACACAATCTTGATGAATATAGACATGCTCTTAATTGTCAATATTCTGTATTCCAACAAAAAGTTTCTGGAAAATTAGGAATCTTGTTAGAATTAGAATCTATTAATAATTTTAATTGCGGACATAAGATTTTTAAAAGAAATTCTCCAACAGAAGGAGAAGTATTTGATATATATTTTAGTACTTCGTGGGATACTGATAATTATAATATAAATCCTAGTGGAATTATAATTACAAAAAGTACTTTAAAGAATATGACACTTGTAAATAGTGAAAAATCTGGAGAAAGTATTACTACTTATAAAGATTATTTACAAGTACCAAAAGGAGGAGAGCGTGATCGTGATAGAATGATTGAATTTACTAGGCTCTACAAACTAGAAGAACCTGGAGATACTTATGAAGAATTCAAAATGGGATCTTATTATACTCAAATAAAAAACTACTTAAGTTTTCAAGTTCCTGGTTCTATTAAATATAATGGTATTAAATTTTCAACTGATTTATCTGTACTAGGAAAAGTAGACGTTGTTGAGCCAGCAGAACCAGCTCCTGGTAAAAAAAGCTCTAAAATTTCAACAAATAATACAGATACTCCGAATACTGAAAAACCGTTAAGTAAAATTTATAATTACAGACCTTTAATAAAGAATCTATTAAGAGCATACGTTGCAAAGGATGATTGTAAAGTGCCTAAGACAATAACAAAAGAATATGAAGAAACTAAAAAAGGTAAAACAATTAAAAAATCTATTACTTTAGGTGCTTATTACTGTAATCCTGAAGAAATCAATACAAATGGTGAATATACAACTACTATAAATGGAATTAAAGTTCCATTATCTCCAGTAGGGGTTCCTGATGATGTTGTTGTAAATACATTTAAAAGACCTGTTTTAGTAAAAGTAGCAACAGTAAAAAAGGATAAATTAGATGAAAATGTTAAGGATGCAGAATATTCCATAGATTATACTGTATGCCCTTGTATGCCTTATGGTTTACTGGATCATTTAGCTATATCTAATACTATTGATTTTAATAAAAATCAAGATGGCTCTGTAAATCTTGATACTTGGAAATATTATGTAAATGCAGATTCTATCACTTTGAACTATGGATTAACTACAAATCTTAAAGAGGATGAAAATGAAGTAGTAGAGAAAGTAGTAATGGAATTTTATGATAATCAAGGACTTAGTGCTTCTTATGAAATAAAAAATCAAGATACTTTCGATGCTAAATTTACAGAGTATATAGAATTAGATAAGGAATCATCTAATTATAAAATACTTAATACTAGAATACCAGAAAATTCTATAAGTAGAGACCTTACTGAATTAATTCCACACGCAGGAGAATATGCAGGATAGTGTATAAAAGATATTAAAGATGATGATCACAAAAAATATGTATATTTTGATAAGGACTAGAAGGTTAGAAGTGCTGTTGATTTATTCGATAAGGATAAAGATCCAAATATAGCAACAGATGTTTTAGAAGATCCTGAAATTCCTGAGGATAATCCTACTGAAATTGCTGAAGGAAACGAAGAATACCATGCTAGTTATACTCTAGTAAAAACTACTTCAAAATGTCGTAAATCAATATCATACAGTTTAGACCACGAGAAAGATATAAATACATTAGAAAATATAGCCTATATTAAAGGAAATATTTTTAAAGGTGCAGGATTTACATAGTATAAAAAAGAAGTGTTCAAAGTCAATGGAGATAATGTAGAATGGAATGGAGAAAATATTCCAGAAGGTACTAAATATTATTTTATATTAGGTAAGCATGGGCAAACTACTTATACTAGTTCGGAATTTAAAACATTCATGGGATTTGATGCTTCTAATTTAGACTTTATAATTGTATATTATTATAATTTAACTGGAGGAATAAATCTTTATTATGCTACAGTAAATCAGAATGGTGTATAGACTGAATGTCCTATAATAAAAATTAAACCCAACTATGAATTAACAGAATCGACTAAAAATATTAAGTTTAATATAAGTATTACTGATAGTAATGAAGAAGAATTACCTGTTAATGATATAAACGAACTAATTGTAACAGGAGCAAATAAGGATCCTAAAGACTCTAAAGACACTAAAAAAATTAAATGCAGTATAGATAATGTAGAAAAGAATAATACATATAACGCTTCAGTTTCTGTCGAAACTAAGGACTGGAAAACTTCTATATTTTTCTACTTTACTGTATATACTACAACAAATAATCCAGTAAATCCAAAACCAGATCCTGTTAAAATTGTTTTTGGAGAGTAGGTTACAGAATCTAGTGAATCAAGAATTGTTATTACAGAAGGAAACACTTCTCAAATAAGTAGCGAGATGCTTCCAGAAAACTATAAAGAGTATTCAATAGACTCAACTGATGTTAGTACATATTATACACTAGAACAGAATGAATCAGAAGAGTTAATATTAAAGAATTATGGAAATAATGGAAACCATGATGCTGTAGATTTCGAATACTAGATCAGTACAGAAGGCCCGTTTAGTCATGATGGCTGGGAAACTTTAGGATTAGGCCAATCGAAGATAATAATAGATAATTCAAAATCTCCTGGAACTTACTATCTAAGCATTCTTGTTCCTATAACATCACCAGACCAAAATACTGCTAAGATAGCTATATATGAAATAACTGTAAATGATTCCCAACCGCCAGTATTCGAATGGAGTGGAAAATATCTTAGTAATGGAGATGTTCAATTAACTATATCCCCTGATACTGGTATTACTTATGCTAGTATATCAATAAGCCCTTTAGTTACAAATGAAAGAACTAATAAAGATGGAAGTTTAATATACACTATTGAAAAACCTAGTATAGGTAAATATACAGGAACTATATATTTAAAAACTCAAGGATATAATGTAAAAAATACTTTTAGTTTTGAGATTAAAAGTAATTCACAGGGAGGAACTGGTTAGCCAGAAGGAATTCCTATAATAAAATGGCAATATCCTTCTAGAACCTTTACTGGAGAACAATTTATTAAGTTTGGTATTAATAGTAACGGATGTGACAAATATCTTACAACTTTGATAATTGAAGATCCAAAAGGAATTCGTACTGAAAATTTAGGAAAAGAATTTAATAAAGAATACTCTGTAAAAATAAGTAAACATTCTGACATAGCTGCTAATAAAACCGACTCTACTAAAGTAACTGTTAGTATTACTGGTTATGATGGAAAAATATTAAATAGTGATTCCAGAGAATATGTAATAAGTTTAGATGATGTTCCTGTGTATCCTAATAACGCAGGCATTCTTTACTATGGAAGACCCTATTATGTTCTTATAAAAATTTTTAAAGCAAGATTAGATGAATTAGGAAATCTTGATACATAGAATTATGAATCTCCTATAATTTATCAAAGATGGTTATGGACTGCCCCTATCTTTAATGAACATTATACTACTTATGCTGATTTTAAAGACTGTCAATTTTAGACAGGATTAGACTTTATAGGATACTTAAATGGAAAAGGGCTTATTGACCAACTATCTTCTAAAATTATACAACCTAAATGTTCAAGAGATGATTATTCTAAAAAGTCAGATTTTAAAGTTATTGATTCTATAGGCGCAAATGTAAATATAGTTGGCAACCAGACTGATCCCAACATTACATTTACTGGAGTCCCTGATGTGGCAGATTCTTATGGTAGTTCTATATTCTTATCTAATGAGTCATATAAGAATATTTCAGTAAGTATTGGATTAGGAAATAAACGAGTACTTATTGATGATACTAAAACTTAGCTTCAAGATTCTGATGAAGAGTACTCTTTACCTGAAATTTTTCCAAAAAAAGGAAATCCTGATAGTTCTGTATTAGAAGATTCTGATCCTATACTTGGTGAAGATAATTTTAATCTAGAATTATCATTTAAAGGAACTACTCCAGAAAAGACTACTGAAAGCTATAGATACTATGATTCTACAGGATTGAATATTCGTGAAGGACTCTTTAATATGTATACAATTCCTTTAGAATATTGGCTTCCTAGAACTGAAGAGAAAAATTAGACGGGAACTCCATTATTAAGATTGTATGGCATAAAGTATAATAAGATGGCTGCCAGAGAAAGAATACTTTTAGATTCATATAAACAAATTAAACCAATCATAAAAACAGTTAATGACTTAGAATAGTATGGTTTAAGTATTAATGGTGGTCAACCTTATTATAGTAAAATTCCTTTCTTCGGTTTTTCTGAAAAAGAAGGAGGAGGAACTCAAACTCACCTAACTTGTGGATACCTAGAATACACTAGTGCTAATGATAGTAATCCAAGGCTACATATTAAATTTTATGACAAAATAAAAGGCAATCCATTTAAAGGTAGCTTTTAGCATGAATAGTTATCTAAATTCTTAGAAAATATATCTACATCACTTGTTCAATAGATTATAGTTGGAAGAGGATGTAGAATAGGTGGAGGATTTAAAATAGGAACAATTGGGTATGAAGGAGATGATGGAGTAGATGGTGATTCTATATTATCTCCATGTCCATATAGACTTACTAAAAGAATGGGTAGAGATATTAGGGAAGATCCAAAAAATGCCGACCGTATAATGGGATGGAAAACAGGTGATTTAGATTATTTCCCTTACCCTTATAATCTGGTAGAAACAAATATAGATTCTAGCACTCCTTATTCATCTGATATAGAAAAATATAATCATAATGTTACTACAGAAAGATCTGGAGATAATATATCTTCAGAGCTAGTAACATACCCTGGAAGAGCGGCGTTTAGGGCTAGAAGAAAGCCAGAACAAGGTTATGGTGGGTTTTATACATATACTTTACTAGGTATTTAGGATGCTGCAAATGGTTTTATTGGGACTGCTGATGGGGGAATTTTAAAATTCAAGAGCAAGGTAGGAGAGGAAGGGGGTATTAATCTTCCTCAAGATTTTGCATGGAGTGAATAGGCACCAGATGTTCATAAAAATAATGTCAGAAATTATGCACAAATAGTAGCTTCATTGTTATCTCAAATATATGTTTTATCAGATTCTGAAAAAGATCATTATGTTTTATAGAATTTAGTAAAATTAAATAAATATAATGAAGCTTGGAGAGCTGATATATTAGTAAAATTACATTGTAATACTAAAGATGAAAATTCTAGTAAATTTATTAATATTATTCCAAAACAATTCACTCAAGGAGGGAATACATATGTTGGAATAAATTTATTTGCTTTTGCTGCAGCAGCTCAGTACAGCGCGTTACGTCCAGTTGATAATGAGGGTAATAAAATATCTTTAGAAAATTATGCAAACAGCAAAGATTTTAAATTTACTGATGCAAATAACATAAATCCAGAATTTAGTGATTTAGTTAAATGTATTGAATTTAGCTATGATTTGCCTTACGATTTAGGAGATTTGGAAACTCAGTGCTATAATAGTAATTTTGCATCTTAGAATTTCCTACAAAATATATATACAGATGATAGTGATGTATCATATAAACAAATTCCAGTATCTTAGGCATTAAATGCTGATCAATTATATGTATTTAATGGAGGTAAATTCATTCCTTTCAATCATGGAAGTAATATATATTTAATTGATAAATTTGTAGATCCAAGTAACTAGGGAGTATTGTTTGGAATTGTTTCAGAGTACAAAAATAATCTTGTTAAATTAGAATTAAATAGAAGTTCAAACATTCACGAAGCATTATATTATGATGGAGCCAGACTTGTATTTAAAGATATTACAAAACTGCAAGGATATGATTCTAAATATACTTGGATATTAAGAACTCATGGAGATGATCCAGAACTTAGAGATTTAGCAAATATTAATTTATTTAATTATGGAAAATTAGTATAATGGCAGATAAACCTAAATGGATAAACCCATTAAATAATACAATAAATATTTCAGTACTTACTAAAATCCTTCCTAAGAAGGGAAATTTAGTGTACGAATATAATCCTTTTAGAAATTACAGGTTATCTAACGATTGTTATGAATATTAGAATCACTACTATACATATGAGCAATTAGAAGATACTTTTGGTATTGAATATGATAAAGACAAGGATCAATGGGTAAAGATAGCAACTGGAAATCCCATTGAAGATTAGATAGGTGTGAAAAAGAAAGGAGAACTAGTCGACTTTATTACAGATGAGCTAAGTTTCGACTTGGCTCATCCTGTAACAATGATTCCATAGTATTCTTACGATGGTTCTGTAAATCTCATACTTACTGATGGAAAAAATTAGCCTAAAATTGTTAATTCAAGATTTAGTGCTTTAGGTAAAGATACTTATGAAATTGTTGATAGGAGTGGAAGTAATGACACAAATATTTACGACTAGGGAGATTAGTTTGAAGTTGATACTTCTTTATATAAGATTGTAAAAAGAATTCCAAAACTAAAATTAGTAGATATAAATAGTGGAGGAAATTTAAAATGCGGAAATTATCATTTTTATTTTAAACTAGCAGATGCAGATGGTAATGAAACTGATTTTATTGCAGAATCAGGTCTTGTGAGTATCTTTATAGGTGAACACTATCCTCAATCTGTTTATACTGGAAATAGAGATGAGAATGCAGTAAAATAGGTTATATTTAAATTATCAAATATAGATCCAGCATACAGTTATGTTCATGTTTATTACTCTAGATATTCTGCAGAAGATGGAGAAAATAGAGTAGTTCATTATAAACAAATTAATAAAGACTATACTGTAGACCATTTTCAAGAAAGTACAATTCTTGTTACTGGATTTGAATAGACTTATGATGTTACCAAAGAAGATATAAATTTATTCTATAATATTATAGATTCTGCAAAAGCCGCCACTACAGCTAAAAGTATGTTATTCTTAGGAAATGTACATAAACCTGCATTACCTTGTGAAAAATTAAAAGATTTATCTTTAAGATTCTTACCATACTTAAAAGATAAAAAGTATGAATTAAGTATGGATCAAGAATATGTTATAAACAGTAAATCTAGAGGTTATTATGATCCATTGTACATTTATGATAATGTAGGATATTGGAATAAGGAACTATATAGACTTGGAATAGTATATATAATGAGTAATGGTCAATTATCCAGAGTATTTAATATTAGAGGAAGAACTCAATTAGCTGTATTTAACGAAGGATCCAAAGATTATTATATTGACCATCAATATACTAAATTTGAAATTGATGAAGAAGTTAAATATAATGAATCTACAGGATTAATAATGTCTAATGGGATTAATGTAGCTAATGAAAATGTAAAAGGTGTAATTCAATTAAATTCAGAAGATGATACTAATGTAGTACATGCACTAGAAATTAGGGTATCTAATGAAGTAATAGATAAATTAAAGGAATTAGGAGTACAAGGATATTTCTTTGTGAGATAGAATAGAATTCCTTTAATTCTTGCGCAAGGAATAACTATTGGAGTTGATAAAGTTGGAAGAGTTCCTACCATTCCTACTAAAGGTGGAATGTTAAATGATTTGGCTAGTGAACTTAATGGAAGTACTTATGTTGAAACAAAAGATATAAATGGAATTAATTTTATATCTGAAGGATTTTTATCTAGATATTCTTTTGATTTAAAACCTAAAGGAGGATTTTTTGGATTAATAGGAAAACTTGCAATATGTGCTGGTTTACTAGCGGGAGTTGTAGCTGGTGCTATATTTACTTGTGGTGCTGGTTCACCAGTTTTTGGGGGATTGCTCGCTGGATTTGTTGAAGGAATTGGAACTGGAATTGCAACATCAGTAGGAATAACAGGTATTGCAGTGACTGCATGTACTGTTGCAGCAGCTTCGGTACTAGGAGTAGCAGCAGGAGCGGCAGCAGGAGCTGTGGTAGGCACAGCAGTAGGAGCAGTAGATAGTGCCATAAAAGGTATTAATAGAATGGTTACTCCTACAAAATTACAAGGAAGAAAAACAAATATACCTAATGGCTATAAGAGAGTCGAAACCGACGATTCTAGACTTTTAGGAAAAACATTCGAAGATAGAATTATTATAAAGGATAATACTTGTAATGAAATTGGAGCAATTCTGTGCCCTGATTATGATGTCTAGCCTTAGTACTATAACTAGCTTATAACAGGAGGAGAATTCGTAATAAAAACTTCTAATAGTCAAGCCCTTATTAATCATGATGCTGTTAAAGAAAAAACTTCTACTAAAGTTGAATAGGGATACTACTTTTCTAATGATAGTAGACATTTCTATATTTCACAATAGCAGTATTCTAATGTTAATACTGTTCAGACATATTCAGCAAGACTTCAAGCTATTCCTGATAATATTTCCTGTGCTACTATTGGAAAGATTAAATTTAGAAGTAAAGCAGGAGATGGAGCAGAAGCCTGGAGATATGAATTTATTGGAGAAGATTTTAATCATATTGCTTCTACTAATACTACTGAAACAGAAGACAATGATGACAGTACTGAAAAAAGTCAAGAAGAAGTTACTGCAGATTTAAGTTCTAAAAAAGTAAAAGACCAAATTAAATAGAAGGAAGTAAATTCTGATATAATTAGAGGATCTTTTGGCCCATATATAGGAATGATTGATTATCCAGGGCAATCTGCAGAAACAGTTTCTATTATGATTCCTGGCTATTCTGATACATTATTTAATGAATATGTAAAAATAAGAATGAATGATGTAGATCCTTATCATACTATATCTGATAGGTTTGATATAAATGATCTATCTGATTATTATGCAGTAAAATCAAATCTTAAGGATGATGATGCGAAAAAACATGATTTAATTATGGAAGTAAATAGAGGTGATTGTTATATATGTCAATTTACTCATAGATTAAACCGTAATTTTAATGATGAGAGTCATCCTTATAATAGTGATATTGTAGACGCTTCTAGTTGGAAATCACATTATAAAATAGAAAAATCTGAAGAGTTTTCTAAAATTAATGTTGGAGATGTTAATGCTGTAAATTTAGGTATGTGGGTTACTTTTACAGTAAGATCCAATAAAAATCTTAATGTAAGAAGCTTAGATGGTTCAGTAGTAGAAGAATCTGCTTTAATGGGACATCCCAGAGGATTTTATCCACATGACGGCATGATTGCAGAAGGTTCTTATAAATCTCCAGAAGCATTAGTTTATAATGATGGTTTTAATAAAAATTTAAGTGAAAGAATAAATGTAGGACTTATAGATACTCCTTATAATGACTTTGATAGGGATTGGTTTGGAACTAGAATTATGTATTCTAATGTTCATATAAACAATGCTTATAAAAATGGATTTAGAGTATTTAAAGGAACTGCTTTCAAGGATTATACTAGACAATACGGATCTATTACTAAATTATTAAATTATGGAGATGATTTATTTGTCGTATTTGAACATGGACTTGCATTAATACCAATTCAAGAAAGAGCTGTTGCAGCGCAAGGTTCTGGAGGTATGGCATATATTAATACTGATGAAATTCTTCCAAATACTCCAAACATAATATCTGAATCTTATGGAAGTATATGGGCAGATAGTGTTATTATTACTCCATAGGACGGAGAAACTTCAATAGCAATATTTGGTGTGGATACTTATGCAAAGAAAATATGGATGTATAGTGGAGGAGCATTAACAATTTTATCATCTTTATAGGTTTAGGAATTCTTAAACAAAAATATAACTTTAAGTGAAAGAGATAAAGATCCAATATTAGGAATTAGGAATGTTAAAACTACTTATAATGCATTTAAACGTGATGTAATGTTTACATTCTATGATGATCTGGTAGGAATTGAAGAAAAAGTATGGAACTTATGTTATAATATACCATTGAAAAAATTTATTACATTCTACTCTTGGGTTCCATCATTTATGGCAAATATTAACAATATTCCATTCTCTTTTAATAGAAATGTATCTAAATGGATTGCTAAATTAGGACAAACTCATGCAGAAAATTCTTTCTCAGAAGGAATTGTTTTGAGTAGTAATGTTTATGATATTACAGAGGATTCAATAGTTCCTACAGGTGGTTTATATTTTGACCTAGAAAAGAAAGGTCCTAAAAATGAATTACAAAAATATAAATTATATGCAACTAAAAGTACTAGTGATTCTGTAAAAGGTTATTCTCTTATTGGAGTATTTAATTTGAAAGACTATATTGTACCAGAGGGAGAAGATATTGAGTACTATATAAAATACGAACTTCTTCCTGATATATATGGATATTATAAGGATTTTAAAATTGAAGAAGTACAAATAACATCAGCAGAAATTGATGGAGGTGCTACTATTTTTGAAAAAAGAGAAATTAAGAAGATTCTTGGAGACAGAAAAATATACGGCCTTTATTTAAAGAATGATGGAAATAAATACTTATCTGAATTGTACTACAGAAACAAAGCAGGGCATACTTATAATGATTATGATGATTATAAAGTTACAATTCAAGAATATGATCCAGAACATTGTAAGATAGATAAAGAATATTGGGATGATAAGGAAGATATTATCTTAACTAAAGATAATTATTTTAAAGTAGTATAGTAGAAAAATCTTCCAATATTCCATAGTAGGGATGGTGGAAGACCTAATTTAGCATCTCCTATTAATAAACGAGATCTAATTCAATTACTTAACGTCAAAGCTACTATATATGCTAAATATCCAGGATCTACTACAGATGAAGAAGGAAGAAATTCAGCATCTCTATTAGATTACTTAAAATCTAAAGAGGGAGGAAGTGAAGCTTCGCTAAAATTAAATGGATGGGTAAATGCAGGAGATTATGAATCTTCTATTGCCGTATCTTCTAAATGGAATTTACAATTCTTAAGTTCTGATTTCTGGAAACACGGACAGGCTGGAATAATTGATAAATCTGAAGATATTAAGCCAACAATGTGGTATGGTGAACAACATCCATTCGAATTTGAAGTAGTCGTTCATGATGAAGTTCAAACTCATAAAATATTCCAAAACATTGAATTAATTGCTAATAAAGCACAGCCTGAATCATTCCATTTTGAGATTGTAGGTGAATGTTATGATTTCCATAAAGACAAACCTAACATGTATTTCAGACAGGAAGCAAGAAAAGCACTGTTCCAATATAATGGTTGTGACATTTCTTATGATAGTAATTTCAGAAAGATTAATCCTAGACAATAGCCAAAATCTGCAGAATTAATACATAATTATTTTGATAGATAGGATACATTAGAAGATATATATGATACATATAATCTAAAAGATGCTAACAAGCAATTATATTATCCTCAATATATGGCATGGGCTAATCAATCTCCTGATAAAGATTATAGACATTTGTCTGGAGCAGAAATTGTATATTATCCTAATAGACAGGAATATAGAATATGGCAACATTAGCCAGCTATTAATATAGATGACTTACCACAAGATTCTTCAAGTTCTTTAATTAGAGGTAATTGTAGATACTTAGAGGATAAATGGAGAGTTACTATTAATCCTATTTTAGTTTGCTACAAGAATGAGTATGTAAAGAAAAATCCAAATGATACTGGAGTATTATGTTAGCCAAAGAATTCGACATGGCCTAATGCAATGAATACTTAGTATGAAAAATCTGAAACAAAACTTCCTCCTATTACTATTAAAAATACTTGCTTACCTAAAGCTGTTGTAAACTTTGTAAGTAAAAATAATAATAATATTATCTTCCCAGATGAACAAAATAAAATAGGGGAGAATAATGCTTTATATGGATTATATTCATGGGAAGGATATTGTCCTATAGACAATACTAATTGGCTAAATGATATAAATGTTTATAAAACAGATTTTGGAGAAGCGCAAAATAGAAGAGAAATAGATCTTAAAGATAAATTTATTAAGATAAGAATTCGTTATAGTGGAGAAGAACTTGCTGTAATTGACTTCTTAAATACTATATATACAGTTAGTTATGCTTAATATAAATAATTTAAATAGAGCTAGAAGAATCCTCAGTGCCCAATAGGGTGCTGAGCTTTCTCCTACTTCTAATAAAAGAATAAAATATCTTGGAAAATTTGGAGATGGTTATAAATATGCATCATCTCCTGTGGATGTAGAGGATTGGTCTTCAGAAGAACTTAGTGATCTTCCTCCAGAAAAGTATTATAAATAGAAAACAGGAAGTGAAGATTTTGATAACCTTAAATATACAGATGGATTAAGCGCAGATAATATAAAACAACAGTCTTATGCCTATACAAAATCGTATAAAGATAGTAATGGAAAAAGTATTTATTACGGAGTAACTCCTTCTGGAAATGAACAACCTTTAAGTGAAAGTTAGTTTAACTATTTATCTTCAAGAGGAATACCTAATAAAACTAATGAAAAGTAGCCTATTACAGAAGTTGCTATAACAGATGCTTGGTATCAAAAACCTAAAGAACAAAAGAAACAACTAGAAAATAATTAGCAAGTTTCTGCCCAAGAAATGGCAAAAGCAGCAAATTCTACTTCTACTACATAGACTACACAACCTACTACGCCTGCCCCATAGAATACTACAGTTACTACACCTCGAGTAACTCAACCATAGATACAAAGGAGTCCTACTGGTTTTGATACTTATGTACAAGATCCCAGAAATAGTAAAAATGAATCTTTTGAAAAAGGACAAGCCATTGGACAAAAAATTGGTGCAAAAATAGGTAATTTTTTAAATAGTGACGGTGTAAAAGCAGCTGGAAAATATGGAGCACAAGCTGGTCAAATTGCAGATATTGTTGATGGCGCTATTAGATCTGGAAATAACTGGGCTCCTTAGAATGGATTTGAAAATACTTGGGATACTGCTTCTACTATAGCTATGAAATTTGGACCATTAGGTAAAGCTATTGGAGGAGGAATGAAAGTAGCAAAAGCATTTAGTGATATAACAGGAAGTGTTTTTGGAATAAAAACACAAGATTTTGCAAAAGATATGACAACTCTAGAAACTGTAGGAGGTTCTTATGGGGGATCTACTGCCATGATAGAAGATGCTGCAAATAAAGCAGGCAAAAAATATGGCCTGTTTGGTCTTGGTTCTAAACATCGCGCCAATAAACTTATTGATAGAGCAAGAATCCAATAGTACGCCATGCAAGGAATAGCAGATGATGCTAGAGATCTTAATTCCATTAGATCTTATATGGATCCTTATTATTTACAATATGAATCTGATATATCTGGTGGATATGACTAGAGATATATGCACGTTGCAAAATTAGGAGGAACCCTTTCTTTAAATAGAGGTACTGCACTATAGAATTCCCTTTTAGAGAGTTTCAAAAAAGGAGGAACTATTGAATTTAAGGCTGAAATTACTGGAACAGAAGTATATGATTCTTGGGAACCCATTATAGACTCTGATGAAATTTCTTTATTAAAAGAAGGTGGATCTATAAAATAGCCAGAAATAGAAGTAATTGAAACTGATACAGTTTAGAAGTCTGTTATTCCTGACGGAGCTCTTCATAAAAATAAACACAATCTAGATAAGGTTGGTGTAGATGATAAAGAAATGACTAAAAAAGGAATTCCAGTAGTTGATAATAATGGAGAATAGTAGGCAGAAATAGAACTTAATGAAATTATATTTACATTAGAAGTAACTAAGGAATTAGAAAAGCGATATAAAGAGTATTATGATGATGATACTAAATAGTCTAGAAAAGATGAGCTTGCTTTAGAAGCAGGAAAACTTCTTTGGAAAGAAATAATATATAATACTGACGACAGGACTGGATTAATAGATACTTTAAAACATGGTGGTTCTATAACAAAATCTAAAGAAAATAATAACTATTAGAATGTTATAGATTTCTACAGAAATTTAGGATATGTTCCTCAAAACTATGAATTTATAAAAAGTTCAGATCCAAGAACAGAAGGGAATAAATTATATATCAATACTGATGAAGATGCTGTACACGAATTATGGCATTTTATATCAAAAAATATTCCAGATGAAAGATTCTAGGAATTTTATAAAGATTTATCTGATTCTAAAATATCTGAATTAGGTGGAGATTTAGAATTTGTAAATAGAACTGGAAATCCTTAGATATTCTATGATCCTTCTGAACTTTTAGCAAGACTTTTTACAGCAAAATATAAAACTTAGGGGAAATCTTATACAAAGGAATTCTTTAAAGATGCTCGAAAAGATGAAGCTAAATATGGATATAATTTTAGGGATTTACTGCATATGTATAACGATGACAACCTAGTAAAATTATTTTCATATAAATTAAACAATGAACCTAAAAATAATAATTCAAAGAAAAGGCCCTTTGAAGATTGGATTATAACAGTCAATCCTGATTATATTTCTCCTAATTATGATTTAGAAACTGCATATAAATATGTAGATCCAGAACAATTAAAAAGGTGGAAAAATGCTGTTAATTCTGATAATCCAGAAAAAGAATTAAATTAGCGGGATGCAGAGACTGGAAAATTCATAAATCATCTGCCTTCAGTTGCTCCTTATGGCGAAGGAGATTATATATTCTTAAAAAAGGGTTCAGTCGATGAAAATCCAGAAGTGTAGGAAGAAATAAATGAATTTAGAAATGGAAAAACTGGATTACAAGAAACTCATGAATTAATATTTAATCCTGATGAAAATAGATATTTCTATATTAAAAAATCTTCTAAATTTAAAAATGGAGGAAATATAGAAGCAGCTTTACAATTATTAAAAAGTGGTGGAGAATTTTAGGTAATTCAAGATGATGTGAAGACTCTTACCAATAATGGAGATTATGAACTTACTACTGATTAGGACAAACTTGATGATGAATTAGAGCAATATTTTACAGGATCTAATGGTATTATGAAAACCCATGATTTAATTTGGGATGATAATCACCATAAATATTTCTATAGAAAAAAGGTTGATAAAAAATAGTTAGGAGGTATTGTTGATTATACTCCAGTAAGTTCTGATGAATCAGCGATAGTAAAGAAAGCTCGTGATTCTTGGAATTTGCTTCAAAGTAACTTACTTCCTGAATATGTTGAATATGCTAGTACTCCTTCTGAATCTTCAAATTATTATAACCCGCAGCCTACATCTGATTATACACCAGAATTTACTTCTTCGAAAGAAACTAGTGAAAGTACTCAAGTTCCAGATAATCTAAATTTAGATGGATGGGATTTAGAGAAAACATTAAAGCATTTACGAGAACATGCTCATGATAAATCTACGCATTACTGTGCTAGATATGTAAGACAAGCTCTAGAAGCAGGAGGTTTAGTCGGATTCAGGGTTCCAAGTGCAAAAGATGAAGTAAAATTAAATACTTTAGCAAGTATCGGATTTAAAAAGATTGCAGAAGCAAATGATGATACTACATCGCCTGGATATACTCCTTAGGCTGGAGATATTGTAATTACTTTTAAAAACGGTAATCATGCTGCAATGTATGATGGCACTAAATGGATATCTGATTTCAGACAAAAAGGATTAGACGTTTATCATAATAAACCTGATTCTAAAGCTTATATATACAGAAGAGTAAGTAATAATCCTTCATAGCCTAATACTATATTAATTAATAAAACAAGTAGAACATTATCCATTGGGGATAAAGTATTTAAAGTATCTATTAGTAAAAAAGGAACTGAAAATACTTCTAAAAAAGGTGATAATTTAACTCCAGAAGGTGAATTTACTTTAGGAGAAAAAGAAACTAAAGGTGGATATAATGATCCTGAATATGGAGATAGACCAAATGCTTATGGAGGTAAGTTCTATAGACTATCTGGAGGATCTGCAGAAGGAAGAGGATTTGGGATTCATGGATCTGATCAATATAATGATCCAGATAATTACCAAATAGGAAAGTACGGAACTCATGGATGTATAGCTATGAAAAATGCAGATTTAGAAGAATTAGAATAGATAATACAAAATGCAGGAGGCCCCTCTAACTTTAAGGTGAAAATTATAAAAGCATCTAACGGAACTAAATTTTCTAAAGTTAGGGCTTTATCAAAAATAATATTGAATAAGTAATGGATATTAATACTTTATTTAATAATATTCCGGATTATGTACATTATAAGTCTGTGTCTTAGGGAGAAGTTGAAGATGATTCTGAAAAACTTAATGAAAGAGATGAGTACAGTTTAAATAATCTTAAAAAATTTTTAAACAACTCTCTTTTTCAACAATAGGATATAGATAGGGCTAAAAGAGTAGTTAGTGAAGAAACTGCTGAATCACCAAGTTCAAATGAAACATCTGACCAAGGTGAAAATCTCTTACCAAAGGGCCCCACTGTACGACTCGCAGGATATGATATTCCTAAATCATGGATAGAAAATAGATGGAAACAAGAATGTGGCACTTCTTATGGCACAATAGATGAAAAACATAGAAAAGGTGAAGTAGTTAAGTCCAATAGTGGAAAAGTTGATAATAGTAAAGGCAAGAAAACATATGGTCCAGGACTTTTATATAATCCAGAAACTAAAAAACCTATGCAAGATAGTGAACCTGAAGGAGGCTACACTGTAAAAGAATTAACTAGATTATTTAATCTTACTATAGAACAAGAATTAGAAAGGGCTAGAAAAGCAGGATGTAAAACTTGGTATCAAGCTATTGCTTATAGTGGTATCTCTGGTAATTTTGGAGAAAATCATAAAGTGACTAGAAAATTAAGAGAACTTATAGCAGAGAATGCTTCAAATGATACTATATTTGATTTTATTGCACATGCTAGTGATTCACAAAGAAGTTAGTTCCCAGGATTAGTTTCTAGACGTATGTGGGAAGCCAGATAGTGGGTAGGAGATTTAGATCCACAAGGATACTAGAGTAAAGAAAATCTAGCAAAAGCAAAAGAATTAAATCCTGGAAATAAATCTACTAAATCGGCTAAATTTGGCGGAATTATTAGTAGACTATAGGAAGGTGGATAGTTTGTAAATTCTAAAATTGTTTTTGATAAATTAAATAATGATATAGAATCTCCAGAAAAATCAATACAAGAAATTTTAGATTGGTGCAGCACTAACAAAGTAAGAAAAACTACAGGAGCTGTTAGGGAAAGACTAATAAATCTTTTTGAACAATAGGGAAAAACTGCTATTGATATTGATAAAGATTTACAATCAATAGATTCTTATTTGAATGAAAATGCAGGAGAAGTTCCTAGTTTCTTACAAAAATCTAATACAAATACTATTGATCCAGAGATTTCTTTAAGACTAACTAATCCTTTTGATAAAAATACTAAAAGTATTGTAAATACACTTTCTTCTAAGCAACAAAAAGAAGCTTTAGATTTAATAGACAGAGAAATTGCTAAAATAAGTAACTAGGCTGTAGGGCGAAGAAGTATGCCAGTATTATGGTAGACTAGTCTAAAAAGATTGGAAGATAAAAAGAAGATTATAGAATCTACTCCAACAAGTGCATTTACTGATGATAGGGATGATTTACAATCTAGGATTAATTATCTTGAAAAATCTATGATAGGATCTCCTAATAAATCTGTATATTAGAAGGATAGAATAAATAGATATAAAGAACGTCTAGCTAAATTAAATACAACAATAGCTAGACAAAATGCTGAATTAAAAGAAAGTCTTACATAATGGAATAGAAATTAGTAAATGTTGGGGATAAAACATACAAATGTAAAATTCCGAAAACAGAAGAAGAGCGTAAAAAAGGTTTGATGGGAATAGATAATTTGCCTATAGATGAAGGAATGCTATTTATATTTGATGGAAAAGAAACTCCAGAAATGTGGATGAAGGATACTGAAATTCCATTAGATATGATTGCAATTAATGATGATGACGAAGTTATTATGGTATATCCAGCATAGCCAATGTCTGAAGAATTAATTCCTTTTATAGGTGCAAAATATATTTTAGAAGTGAATCAAAATTCTGGAGTATCTATCGGAGATGACTTTGAAATAGATGAAGATGATGATCTTAATAAATATGTAATGAAAGTTATTGCTCCTGATGGAAGTACTTAGTTTATGCTACAGGGTGGAGAACGAATAGTTTCAAGAAAAGAGACGAGAGTTCTTATAAAGAAAGCCAAAAAAGCTGAATCTGTAAAAAACGACGAAGAAGCTTTTAATAGGGCATGTAAATCACTTGGAAAATATATGTTTAAAACTTTATATGGGCAAGACCATAGAGATAATGAATATGTTGAAATTCCTAAATAAATGGTTTATTTTATTTAGGGAGATAGACTTATTAACACTTTAGAGTTATTAATAACTTATATTTTAAACTAATTATATATTCAAGAAAAACATTTTGGTTTTATTAAATTTATATATACTAATGAAGAGCATAGATATAATTAGATAATTAACATGTTATTTATTTTAATTTAATAAAAATTTATGAGACTTAGAAAATTTCAAGTTGGTGGCCCAATGCCACAAGAAGGTGCTGCTCCAGCTCCTGAACAATAGGGTGGTGGAGATCCAATGGCACAATTAATGCAAGCTGCTGCAGAAGCAGCACAATCAGGTAATTGCGATCTAGCATTACAAGTATGTCAGATGTTATTAGAACTTGCTGGTGGTGGTGCTCCAGCGGGTGGTGCGCCAGAGGAAGCAGCACCAGCACCTGTTGAAGGCGAACCAGTGTTCTTTAGAAGTGGTGGTAGCATGAGCCTTCGTAGAAAAATTAGACAATAATTTTAATCTAAGGGTAGGCTAGTAATAGCTTACCCTTTATTTTTTATAATATGGCAGAATTACAAAATACTGAATCAACATCTCCAGTTTAGACAAAAGATACCAGAGTGTACTATAATTATGGAGATTAGAAAATTGATTTAAAACATTATATACACAATTTAGATAGTAACTTAGAAAGATTTTTAAGTACTAGAACAAATTGGAGTTCTGAGCAAAAAGATGCATTTAAAAGTAAATATGCACAACTTAAACAAGGACTAGAAGACCAACTAGCTACTGGAAATGACAGATTTAGTACTGACATTAATGGAATTACTACAGATTCTGTCGGAGAGATAGCTAATGGACAAGATATGCTTTATTTAGATGGATCAGATAATTATGACGGAGCATTTGATGTGTCTAAAGAACTAGGTAAATATGTAGATAAAATAGGAGGAACAATTGCATTACAAGGATATACTAAAGATTATTATGATAAATTGTTCCAGGCAAAACTAAAAGAACAGCAAAGAAAAAAGAATATTGCAGACAGAGCAAAAGCAGCTCAAGCAAGTTCTGAAAACAATGGAACTGCAGGAGCTACTGGAAAATATGATCCAAGTTCCCAGAGTTTTGTAAGTTTTTTAAAAGGTCTTACAGAAATTTATGATAAAGATTCAGACAACTTTAAATGGGATACTATTTATAGTATTGATAATTCAGAAGACACTACACAAAGAGCTAAGAATCTGGCAGAATTAATAGGTGAATATAAAGGACAAGTAGAAAACGCTACTGTTGATTTTTCTGATTCATCTTATGGAAGTCAGGAAAACTACTTAAAAGCACTTAAAGATGCTTACGATGCTATTGCAGATGGATACAATCCAGATACTGATAATAAGGCATTAAATAATATCGGACTTGATGATACATTCTTAAGTAATTGGTTTAGTGCGTATAGTGGTGATGAAAGAAAAGCACGTGCTGCTATGCATGAAAAATCAAAAGAAATAAAGGAAAGACTAGAATTAGCAGATACTGATTTAACTAATTCAATAAATCAAACAAATGCTCTAGCTGTTCCTCAATTACAATACAATTACTATGATAATTTAGGAAAACAATATGCAGAATCTATAATACAATTAAGTAAGAACTTAGGTGTAAAACCGCCTAGTGCTAAAGATACTAAAGCTACTGATGAATGGTTTAATACTTTAGCTTCTACTTTAATAGAAAGCTTAAAAAAGAAAAATACTGCTAAGGCAAGTCAAATTGCGGAAAACTTAGTAGCTTTTGATTCTGTACTAGAAAAACACCGCGATTCTCAATATAGACTATTTTTAAAAGATGATGCTAATCCACATCTTTATTATTTGGATTATAGAAATACTACAAGTGGAGTTGCAGTAGTATATGACAGTGCTTCAAAACGAGTATATTTAAAGAAACTTGCTGATCTTGAAAATACGCCATTGTATCAAAATATACTATAGGATGCCTTAGAACATGCTTCTTCTTATAAACTTGGTGGTAAATTTATTGGTGGTGGTGAATTAGCAAAAGATATTACAGAACAGACTCAGGCATTAAAACGTCCTGGAGAAAGCGATGAATCTTTTGAACATAGATCTGCAAGAATAGGATGGAAATCAATAGGTTCTCCGTTAAGTAATGAAAGTGAAGAAGCTCTTACTTCAGGAGATATTGCTCGAATAGGAGCTCTTGCTGCTAATATTGGTTCTACATTTACTGACCCTGTAACAGGTGCTGCTATTGGTGTTGGTGCTGATTTGGCAGATTTATATGCAGATATTAATGATAAGTCAGTATCTGGATGGGATGCCGCTCTTAATTTAGGGGCTAATTTAGGTCTTGATATAGTTGCACTTATTCCCGGTGGTGAATATTTTAAAATTGCAAAATCTATAGGAAAGCTAGGAAATACTGTAGCTAAAGGACTTGCCGCATATGGAATATTAGATACAGTTGCTAATGGTAAAGAAATTGCACAATCTCTTAAAAATGTTGTTTCTGGAGATTATTCAAGAGAGGATGTAATGAATTCTGGTAGAGCAATAATGTTACTAGCTACTGCAATTAAAGGCGGAACAAATGCATATAGAAAAAATAAAATAGTAAAAGCAGGTAAAACTTCACTAAAGGTAGGTATAGAACTAAAGGATCAAAAAGGTAACTCTCATTTCCTTGAATTTCATGGTGATGATGCTGCTGAAATTAGAAAAAATCAAAGTAATCCTGCAAAATTAAAGGAAACTATAATAAACATTAGAAACAAATATAATGATTAGTTCCCAGAAGCATTACAAGAAGGTAAGAATTTTACTTTTGGAACTAAATAGAAAGTAATTCCCTTAAGGATAAGTTTTAAAAATCAAGAAGGAAAATGGTTTAAAAGCAATGAACTTAATGAAAAGGGAGAATTTAAACGAGGATTTTCACCAATACGAGAACGTACTACCCCTAATGTTTTTGAGACTGTTACTCTAAGGGACGCTGGTTATGAAAAGAAGGCTGATAAAAAAGGCTGGCTTAATGATAAAATTGGATGGGTTAATGATCCTAATGAAGGAAAAACTATACATTCTATAGATGGTAAAAAAAGTTCTACAGCCACTGACGCTTCAGATGCTTCTAAGCCAAAAACTTCTAATGACAATGATCCTTTAGAAGCTGAAAAACGGGTAGAAGGAGAAAAAGTCTACGATGCTCGAATAAAAGAACTTCAGGAATAGTCTAAGGCAAAACGACAAAATATCATTGATGCAGGAAATGAATATCGTGCTGTAAAACAAGCTAAAGAAGCAGGAGAGGCAGACCTAGAATTATCACAAAAAGAGTATAATGATATTGTTACAAACACAGACCTTTTAGAAGCAAAAACGTCTGAACTTAAAAGTCTAACTACCAGTATAAATAGACAACAGGGTTGGCAAAAAAGAAAAGCTACTGCTGATCGTAGGAAAAAAATTGCAGAACTGAAGAAAGAAAAGAAAAAATTAGAAAAAGAAATAAGCAAGATTGATACATCGGGACCAACTATTTATGATGAGCAAAAGTTAAATGTAGCTTCATAGATTGAAAAATAGCAAGAAGCTATAGAAAATATTAAATAGGAACTACAAGTAAAAAGAGATAAAAGAATAGCAGTAACGACAGCAAGTGGTGGAAAAGAAGAATTAAAAAACTTAATTGAGAATGGAGTTGAAATAGAAATTAAGGATAAAGATGGCAATCCAATAAAAGCAATTTATAAACGCCCTTTGGGAGAAGGAAAGAATGTTGATGAAGTTCTCAAAGAAGTTGCTCAAAAATTCGGAATAATACGAAAAGCAGGAGGTATAATCCGTCTAATGAAATCTGGAGGAATCTCTGGGGTTGGACACAAAGGTTCTCCTTGGGAAGCTACTGTTGGCAAAAATACTTGGGATGAAATTATAAAGAAATTAGAAGAAGATCCTGAATATTATAAAACTATAAATGAATTCCAAACTAATCATGCTAGATTAAGAAGAGAAGCAAGAGAGGGAGGATGGACAGATTCTAATTCTAACGCATATCAAGGAAAAAATAATAGCGTAGGAACTTACCAATCTGCTTATCAAGCAGGGGGTTGGAATAATATAGCAATAGAACCATACTATAATAGTAGATATGATTTCTCTGTTGGTAGAGGACCTAACAATAGAAATTCGAAAGATAGTTCTAAATCTGGATGGAATTCTGATAATCTTTATGCGGGAATTACTGACGATAGACGCTTACTAGGACGATATGACCAAAATTTAGGTGATCCTGATGATTATGCTAATGGAATACTTAATGCTAAAAACGAGCAATTGAGAAAATATAATCTACAAATTTATTTAGACGGAGATGGTTATTATAAACTGAAAAAAATAGGAGAAGCCAATCCTGATAATGGGCAATTCACTACTGCCCCAATAAGGTCTCTTGATGATGGAGATTATTCATATGGAGAAGTAGAAGGAGGTGAATCTCAATTTGGAGGTGAAGATCCTGCTAAACAATCAAAATCTAAAATTGTAGAAAATTTAAAAAATCGAATTCCTGATATTCTCGACGCCGCCAGAGTCGCATGGCTTAATAGGAAGAATGTAAAAGCAGGTGAAATTGCAAAACAGCAATACCCAGTATACTAGGATCCATTTGCCATCTATAAAGCTGTTTATGGTGATTATAGAAAGATAGCTTAGGGAGAACAAACTGCTGCAGCACTAAACAGCAGAGCTGCAACTCCTTTAACATCAAATGCAGACAAGCAAACTGCATATATGCTAGAAACTGTTCTAAAAGGAGAAGAAGCTATTCGTGCTGGAATGGAAGCTGATGATAAAATGTATAGAACTACTCAAGCAGCTGCATGGGAAAGAGCTGCACAAAATGCTAAAAATGCTCATGATGTAGCCTAGGATAACAGAGCAGAAGGAAATAGAATTGATTTAGCAAAGAAAGCTATTGATGCTACTGTTTTTGCAAAAAATACAAATAATATTGATACTTGGTGGAAGACTGCTATTAAAAATATGTAGGATGAACAGCATGTAAAAGATTTAAGAAACGAACAAATGACATTAGCTGATATAAAAACTTTAGCAATGAGTAATCCTCGAGCTCTTGGAATTGATCTTACTCATGATGAACAACTCGTTCTAGCAGGAATTACTAATGGTTCAATAACATTATCAACTTTACCAGATAGATATAAAACCGCATATAAGTCAGCAACTAGTAAAGTAAACTGGGCTATAACTAATGCAACAAGAAGGTATTACGGACTTCCCGAAAGTCCTTATAAAGATGCAATAGTGGAAGGATTAAATAATAACTATGCCAGTATATCTGCTCCACAAGATGATGTGGCTATTACGTTTGAAAAGGGTGGGCAAATTACTGTAGCAAAAATTAAAGAAAAAATAAAAAATGCGGATAGACTGCAAAAAGCTATATTTAAATAGATAGATAGCTTAGACAAACAAATAAACAGATTGTCAAAAGCAGCATTTAGCAAACCAAATAAACCAATAAGAGCAAAATGAAATTAACAAGATTTTAGCAAGGAGGAATTACTCCTATACTTCTTGATTATACTCCTGTTGTTAGTTCATATAGTAGAGCATCTGATGCAGATAGTAATTCTGCATCAGTAGCTTCTACTAAAAAAGAAGCTAAGTCAGAAGGAATGACAGATAAAGATTTACTTAATGCATTAAATTCACTAGATGCTTTACCTAATGAAGTAAAGGCAATTACCACTGAACTTTAGAATTTTATTTTAGAATAGTCAGCACTTGGAGGAGCAGATTCTACTACAATTAGTATGAAATATGCTTCGTTAATAGGCAAAATGAAAATTGCTAAATTTAATTCAGATTAGTATAAAGATGCTTTTAACCAAATTAAAAGTAACGGAGGAATTAATGAAATAGCAATTGATACTGACGGGTATATTTACTGTAGAAATAGATAGGATCCTAATGATTTTGAAAGATTTACTGCACAAGAATATCTACAAAACTATAATGATTATAGAGCAGTTTCTAATCAAGAACTTCTTGAATTAAGAGCTCAATCTCCTGGGTTAGTAGATAATAATGAAGTACTTAAAGTAGTAGCTAATGGCATAGGTATGCCTGCAATACAAACTATGATTAATAATGCTATTACTAAAATAGGTACTACTACAATGTAGCAAGAAGGATATTCGTAGGTTCAAATGAATCAAATACAAAAAGGTGTTGAGAATATTCAAGAAGCTTCTGAAGATTCTAATTCAAATGGAACAAGTACTGGAGTGATAGAAAAAATAGGAGTTATGTCTAAAGATCAGCAGTAGCAAGCTAAAATGGCTTTATAGTATATTTACAGTACTCTACCTAAAAATGCTAGAGCACTGCTTGAAGTAAAAGCTGCAGAAAATGGTGTATAGGGAGGAGCTTTAGGCTTACTGGGCACATTAATATCTTTTAAATTAGATATTACTAAAACTGAAGAAAAGCAAAGAAGTAAAGATCCTTCAAGTAAAGGGACTAAATCTACTTCATCTGCAACTCCAAAAGATGTTGATCCAACGTTAGCATCTCTTCAATTAACTCCTGTTATGATGGCATAGCTAGGAATGGGTGAAAGAAAACAAATTACTACTATACACGGTGGTAAATATGGAGCAAGTAACTATGCATAGGTTGTGCCAATAGTAACTAAAGAAGGGACTGCTTTAGGGGCAGCAACTACACTTGCTAAAGTATCAGAATCACAGCTTTCTGGAATGTTGTCTTGGGAAGATGCTACTATGGGTGGTGCACGAATTGATCAAGCAGCAATGATGAAAGTTGCAGTCACTGGAGGCAAGATGTACGTAATGAATATTCCTATTGATAAATCAAGAAATGATGGAGTTATTGCTCCTGATATAAAATATCTAAAAAGACTTGAAGCTGCAGATTAGGATGTTGAAGTTTGGAAAAGACAAAACCGAGGAAAAGAAATCACACCTAAAGAAATAAATGAAATTTATAAAAAGCATCAGCTTCCATTATTAATGGATGAAGCTGGAAATATAAATACTAGAGATTACGCTAAATTTGCATTGTTTAATGGTATTACAAAAGATTGCTATTTAATTCCACCTCCAGATGGTACTGATATCATTGCAGAAGATGTTTCAAAGTAGGCGGAAAGCTATAAAAATATACTTTTATCTACAGATCCTAGTAATAAAGAGGACTTTGATGAAGATAATTTTTATGACTTTAATGGACATGATACTTTATATAAAGCTACTGTATTTATTCCTATTAGTAATAATATTATTTCAGGAGCAGCTACTAGTGGACAAAAAATATCTGGAGCAGATGCAGTTGAAATAGAAGCTCGTAATCAATAGAAAGAACGATTAAAAAATTATGACCCTAACGGGGCTTCAAAATTTGAATAATATTTATGGGAGAAAAAGATTTATTTTATGACCTTCTAGCAAACCCCTAGTTAACTCTAGGGGACCTAGAAGCTGTAGGTCATTCTACACAAAATACACGATTATTTAGTAGAGATTATTATAAAAATAATGAAAAAGTAAGAGAAAAATTTACTGATTAGAATGGAACTTTTAATGAAAAAGCATTTAATCAAGAATATTCTTTAGCTGCAGCCTACTATAAAGGAATGACAGATGACTCTTACAATAAAAATCTTATAGAATATACTAAATTTGATAAAGATAATATCCTAGTAGATCCTAAATTAAGGACATTAAATGATGCTCCTTAGATAGTTATTTCATCTAATCCTACTCGTAATACTACTAGTTTAATTGAAGTAGGTAAAACTACAAGCAGTGGAAAAAGTGCTGAAGAAGTAGCATAGGCTGAAAAAACATTACTTAATCCAGTTGAAGTAGAAAACGGTGCAGATCCTATTTGGGGAGAATCTCCTAATGATGAATGGTGGAAAGACCCATTCTCTACAAGAGTTCTTGCAAAATATGATACTGATGGGTATCATATTGATCCATTAACTGGTAAAAAAGAATGGCATAAAAAGGATGATTTAAAATTAAATGAGAATGGAACATATTATTATGAAGATCTCGATGGACGTAGTGTATATGGAAGACAAGTTCTTAATAAATTTAATACATTAACTACAGATGGATCTTGGTGGAATCAATATGACTTCTTCGATTCTGATGATTTAAATCAAAAAAGTATAGCAGGTTCAGTAGCTAAAAATCTATTTTTAGTAGGTTCAATGTTTCTTCCTTATGTTGGATGGGGTATTGCTGCTGCTTCAGTAGGAGCTCAATTAGCGGGCCTTGTTGGAACTTTCGGCAAAATGCTTGTAGGAAGTGATAGTCCTACATTAAGTTCACTTGAAGGATTTTCTCAATCATGGAATAGACAAACCCTTAAATCACAATATGCAAGAGAGAATGTTTTATGTTGGGAAAATTTCATTGACTTAATTGGAGATACTACTGCTCAATTAAGAGAACAACGTGCTATCTTCAAATTTGCTCCGGCTATTCTTAAAGGAAAATATGGAGCAATGGGGAAAGAAGGACTAGACACTTTAAAAGAAAATAAAACTAAGCAATTACTAAGCGAAGCATATTCTAATAAAAAATGGGAAGATGTTGTACAAGACATGTACAAAGCAGGAAAACCTCAAGAATATATAGAAAAAATGCTAACTTCTGGAACTGATTATAATATGATGTCTAGAATTGCAGCAAAGTAGGTAGAAGACTATTTTAATGAATACAACAAAATTGGAGAAAAAATTGCAAGAGCTTACATGGTAGGTATTACTGTAGGTGATACTTACGGAGAAGCAAAAGCAGCTGGAGCAACTGATAGTGAAGCAGCTTTTTTAACTGCAGGATACGCTGCAATGGAAAATGCACTATTAAGTACTGAATTAGGTCGATGGATATTTCCTGAGTTAAAAGGATAGAAAGTTAAATATAAAGCAATTGCTGAAGCATTTGCTGGCATTCCTAAAGAAACCAGAGCGATTTCTAATTCTTTAGCTAGAGCATCCAAAGAAACTAAAAAGGACTGGATGAAGAGAATGTTCAATGCAGGTAAAGAAGCTGCAAAGAAAGATTATTCTCTTTTAAATAAAACTTCAAAGGCAGTTCTTGCAAACGGTCTTGGTGAAGGTCTTGAAGAAGTCTCTGAAGAATTATTGGCAGATTTCTCTAAAGCATGTTTTAATGCTTATAGAACATTAGCAGGAGAAGATGCAATTCTTGATACATGGGGAAATAATTGGGACTGGGAAGATGCAGCAGCTCGTTATGGAATGTCTTTCTTTGGTGGTATAATCGGTGGTGGTATTAATGGTGCTGCAACTGATTTTACTCAAATTAGAGACTATAGTAAAATGAACCAAAATCAAGCTATGCAAGAATTAACTTGGATGGCTCGAAATGGAGAGTTAGAAGATTTTTGGAAGACTGTTAGTAAAATGGAATTGGGCCGAACTAATATAGGCACTAAACAACACGAAGATGGTACTTGGGAAATTGGTACAAAAACTGATAATTAGGATTTAGAAATAAAGAAAGTATTAAAAAATACACTTGATAGTATCTAGAGTATTGTTAATGCTGAAGGCGCAAATCTTGATGACCACTCATTTATAGCAAATCTTTTAAATGCAAATCCAAATTTAGCAAATTATGATTTATTAAAAGATCTTAGAACTGAAGCAATTGCTAATTCTTCTGCAGCTGGAAAACTTGTAAAGAATTATAATAGTCTTATTAAAGATATTGTTGATACTCAGCTAAAAATAAATGAAATTAAAAATAATAAATCATCTGACAGTGCTAAATTAACTGATGAGCAATTAGAACAAATAGATTCTTATACACAAAAATTAACTGAACTTAGAAAAAAGAAAGATGATATTGTTAATGGTAATTATACTTTTGATTTATATCGTCGTTCTTTATTTGAAGCCACATATGCACTGTCTGAAGGATTTACAACTGCAACTGAAGAACAATATGTAAAAAGATATGTAGATAAATCTATACAAGAATTAACTCCTGAAGAGAAAGAAAATTGGCATAGGAAATACATAGAATTCTGTAAATCAGAAAAGGCGGAAACTATGGAATTCTTTGCAGATCACTACTATGATTTAGCTCAACAGGTTAGTAAAGGATTAACAGATTCTTTAGACTTTTATCAAAAGCTTAAAGATGGACAACTTCCTAAAATATAGGCATTATAGAGTTTAACCTCTAAAGCACTCCCTGATATTATGCAAATAATAAAGAATGGAGGGGAAGCTTCTGATATTCAAGACTATATATAGAAACTGACTTTTAATAGTAGTACTAATTCTAGTCCTGAACTTTTAACAGATATTATGCTAGAAATTTAGAAAGATTAGTTAAAAAAGACTGAAGAAGAATTAAAAGAAGACTAGGAAGATGGTAAAAAATTAAGTCAATTATTAGCTTCTCTAAGAGGAATTTCAGATCCTTCAGCTAGAGCAAATTTAGTACAACAATTTACTGACTCAATAAAAAATCCTTTATATAAAGAACTTGCAGACCTTTTAATAAATAAAGTTTCAAATGTTCAAAAAATTACAGGAAGTATTGATGAATTTGGAGAAAGAATTTCTAACATACTTGAACAATTTCCTGAAGATGCGACACGTACTATGTCTGATGAAGACATAATAACAAGATCGAACCTCTTATTGGAGGCTTTTTACGATACAATTGCTCAAGAATTGCTTAATTCAGTGGATGAAGCAAAATCAGTAGGATTTATTCATCCTGAAGTAAAAGAAACTTTAGAACAATCTTTAAATGATTTAAATGGAGTTACAGGAAAATTACGAGGAGGTTATTATGTTGGTGACCTTATGTTTAGTGGCTACATGGAAGAGTGGCAAGGTAAAATTAATTCATATCTAAATGATTTAAAAGAACTTCCAAGTACGCCTCTTCAAAAAATTCTTGATACTTTTACAACTAGTCTTAAAACAAATAAGACAGTAACTGATTTATTAAATGATGCTATAGGAAAACAAAGATCTCATGCTAATGATGTAGAAAATATAAGTATGACTGATCCCGAAATCTACGACTATGAACAAGCTTTATTAATTTTAAAATTAATGAGATAGGCTGTCGTGGGCGCAAGAGTTGACGGAGCTGATTTAGATAACTTATATGGATATAATAAAACTTTGAATGATTTAGCTAAGGGTACTGAAGGCTATACGGAATTAGCTACTATAGATGCTGCGGATGCTTCGTATGCTTTACAAGATATAAATATGGCTATTAACCGTCTAGAAACTACTAAAGCAATTCATGAATTAAATAAAGGCAATAAAATGAATGCCTAGAATCATGCATCGGTAAATAAAAACTTAATTATGTACAATAAATTAAATAAATTGATAGTTTCTATTTTAAATGATGATGATAAAGCAGACATTAGAAGTACATGGGATATTCAAGAACTCGCAGATGTTCTTGATAGACTAGAAACTCATAAATAGGCTTGGGGAGATCCACTGAAAGATCCTGAACGAAATGTTTCTGAAAGAATTCTTTCATTAAATCCTCAATAGAGGCAAGCTTTAGATAAAGAAGCAATAATGCTAGGCGATGCAATTTATAACTTCTTTTAGAAAAATTTAGGTAATGTAAAAGATCCCAAAAAACTTGCTAGACTTCTAAGCCAATTTGATTATATTCAAAAGAATGATGGAATACTCAATAAAAATTCTGAAACCATTGACGATAATTCATTTACTTGGTGGCTAGCTAGTAAAGCTGCATTAAAATATTCTGATTTCGTTGCAGTATTCGATAAAATCATGGATGGAGCAGATGTAGAAAATCCTATAGCACCATTGCCCACTTAGGAATTAGGAGTATATGCAGCAATTGCTTCAATATATAATGGCAAAATGTTTGAACACTTTGCTGATGCAATACGCACTGGCATTTATGATAAATGGAAATTATTATCAGAGGCTGAAAGGAAAAATATTCTGAATAAAAATAAATATATTTCATATGGAAGTGATGGAAAAGCTAGGTATGGAATGTAGACAAAATTTGAAGAAAAGGAAGACTGGGAAGACGATAAATATGATTCTATTTATGATAGTGATGTTATGCCTAAATATCCTAATATATTATTTATAGAAGGAATTGCAGGAGGAGGTAAATCAACATTACTTAAGCTTATTACAAAAATTTTATTTGACCAGAATCCTGAAGTAGATTCTAGTGGAAACAAATTAAATAAAACACCTATATTTGTTGCACACGGAACTAAGAAAAATGCTGAAAATCTTATAAAATCTTTTGATGCTCCTGATGGATGGACTTTTAATGCATTTGATAAAACAAGTTTATTATCACATTTTTCTGATGATTATAAAAGTACTTGGGATGATACAGACAAGGAATATAAATATTACTTACGCACCAAAGATAACCAATACAGCAATATTGTTTATAATCAAAGAACAAAAAGATATGAAGCTACTTGGAGAATAAAAGAATTCGCTGATAAAACAAAAATTCCAAAAGTAATTTTTATAGACGAATGGTCTCATTATACTTAGCCAGAAATAGATTTTTTGTATAGAGTTGCTAGAAAATATGGAATTCAAATAATTGCCTGTGGTGATTTAGAGTAGATTACTCCAAGGGCTCTCTTATATAAAGTTGGGGAAAATACAGGAGATAAAAAATATGAAGTAGTAGGAGATATTACTATAGATAGAAACTTATTTCCAAGAGTTCCTAAACTAGGAATAAGTATGCGTACTGGTAATGGGCAGAAATCTGAAAATCAAGCCAGAATAAGAGCTTGGAAATTAAACAAAAAACTCCCAATTGAACTAACTCATATAGAAGTTAATGGGCAGCTATATGGTGATAAAGTATATAATTCAGACGAAGAAGTATCAGATGCAATACTTGATTCAGTAAGAAAAGATATTCAAAAAATGGTAGATTCTTTAAATCCAGGAGAAAAGATTGGTTACTTCCATTCTTGGGGCCCTGGAAAAGAGAAATCTAGAATTTATAAAATGATTGAATCTGAATTCAAGCAATATTTTGATACTTTTCATGAAAAAGATGCTCAAGGTAAAGAAGCTCGTTATTACATCATTGAAAATGATAGAACCCTTTATCATATGGAAAAAGGTAGTAATGGAAAAGATGAGCGAGTTGCAAACAATCCAGAAATTTACCAAGAGGCACTATATACTGGTATGACTCGTGCATAGTAGGCTTCCATAATTATAGCCCCAACGAATCGCATGGGAAATACTGAAATGGGAACAATTCTAGTAAAAAATGCTGCAGATCAGCCAAATTAGTTAATTCCTGATAATTACACTGGAGCTGGAATTAGAAAATATACCAAAGCTAGAAAAGAAAGTCTTGCTAAAGCATGGAATTCCTATACAACTGAAACAGGTAATACTAATACAGATATTAATTCTATTAAGCTTACTTATATTCCAAGAGAAGACCAACCAATAGATGTTGTTGTACCAGCAGGGAATAGCGTTACAAAGGCACTTGCTAAGACTGATGCGGCTGTTGAACCTGATACTACGTTTGATGATTTAAATGGAAAGGATCGTTAGGATGCATTAGAAGAAATTCTAAAAGATGAAGATTCACCAGAAGAAGAAGTTGTAGATGCAAAACAAACGTCTTAGATCGAAACACCAGATAATAAAACTAAAACAGTTCCAGATCTTAATTTCTCAGTATTTGGTTATTCATTTAATACATTTTATTCTGGAATAAATTATGATAAGGATACTGGAGAGGTAGTTGTTACTTCTAGTGATGTAGATAGAGTTGATGCAGGTATGGGACTTTATAATATTGATCCAACTTTATGTGAAAATGAGGCAAAGGTAGTCAAGATTATAGGTGATTTAAGGAGTGCTGCAATGTATTGCAATAATACTGCACTTATGAATATCATCAAACAATCAATTCCTAAATTAAAAGATGAAGAGCTTGAAATACGGTGGGCATTTGTAAGTAAATCTGAAAAACCAAGTACTAATAAAAATTATTATAGATTTACTCCAGCTGAAGGTAACGGATCAGTATTAAGAAATGCCCCGATTGATAATCATGATCAAAAATCGTAGATGTAGTATAAAACTATTTCTATGATTATTAGAAAACGGGGTGCAAATAAAAATGATAAAGGAGTAACTTTATTAGAAATTCCTCTTCTTACATTATCTTCCCCATAGACTATTTTATGTAAAATAGGCAAACAAAATGCTGACAATCCCGTATACAAGGTATTTATAAGGGCCTGCCAACTTAATAAATATAACAAGTAGCAATTCAATGCAATGAAGGCGGTTATTAAATATATTGATGACCATGAGAAAAACTTAGGAAATGGATATAAAAAATTAAGAGCACTTTGCAATATGTGGCTATTTACTAATAATGGAGTCAAGTTTATAGGGGATAATACATTTAATCTTGCTGAATCTGCTAGAAATCTTGGAGTTAAATTTATAGGTAGTAGAATAGCAGATGGTGATTTAGTAAATAGTAACTCGACTCTTGAAAAACTTGATTTTACAGGAATGTGGAGATCATTACGTAGTGAAGCTGATTCTAGACCTGAAGTAGTGTATTCTAGTGTTATGATTGCTACTAACCAGGATTATAATGGAACCTCTATTGCGCCTGCTGGACATCCATTTGTACTTAGACTAGATGCTCCCCCTGCTTTATTTAATGTGCCAAGGGAAAGTATAACTGATGAAATATTAATGGAGCAGTTTATAAAACAAGAAGATAGTAAAAAACCAGAAAACAAACCAATTCCAGAATGGGTAAAATTAATACCAGTAACTCCTCCAGAAACTTCTGTAAAAAATTACTTGAGTTTAATGATTGATAGTTCTAAAAATCCCTATGGAAATGGATTTACTTCATTTAGAATTTTAAGTGCATTATATCTAAGTCAAGATCCAGACGTAAAAGCACTATGGAATAACTATTTACGTAATTTTTCTGTAAATGGGAATAATAAAAAAGCTGTTGAAGATGCTCTAACACAGCTTATACAGATACAAAAAACAACTACTCAAAATAAAGGAGAATCTCATTCAACTTATTTAAGTAGAGTTGTAAAGGCACAAAAAGATTTAATGACTAAAAATCTTGGATGGCAGAGTATGTTTAATGCAGCATTAATAAGCTTAACTCATCCTAATACAATAAATGATCCAGACCAAATAAATAATCCAGACCAAATAAATAATAAACGGTGGGATGAATACGGTATGTATATACCAAATGCTGAGCTTATTCAAAAGGCTTGTAATAAAGCAGGTATAACTGGTGTACTTCGATCTAAAAAAATATAGCCAGGAAGTGATGCAGTTGCAGGATATGCTTATAAACTTGAAGTAAGTTCTTAGGATTAGTATAAGAGTCCAGAAGGAGAAGATTGGAGAATATTTGAAAAATATGATTCACCTTCATTTGATTTAACTTCTGTACTACTTGGCAAAAACTCTGACTTAAATGAAAGTTTATTAGTATAGTGGAGTAATGATGCCACAACATTTCAGACAGAAAATGCTCTTATATGGAAATTTAAATATGACAATTAGAAAGGAAAGTCTACTGATCTTAGTTTATACTTAGCAAGAGAAGGAAACACTGAAAAAGTTCCCCTTGTGCAGACATGGAGAACCAACCATGCTACTTTACTTAAAAAAGTAGGTTTAAAAGATAATTTAGAATTTGGCACTGATGCTCAAAGTGAAGCAGAGTTCCTACAAAAGGTAGTGGACTATTGGGTAAGTAAAACCGACCAGAATGGAAGAGGACTTGGGAATATTGGTGCAGTGTTTAATGGAGAAGCAGCATTCTGTGGTAATATGGATGATTCTAAAGTGTAGGATTAGAAACTCCCAGAGTTTTATAAGCATTTAAGGTAGTAGGGTATAACAAAAGTAGATGATGAACCTAATATATATCTTATAACAATGGTTGATGATAGTTTAGAAAATCCTACTACCTATTTAATAAGAGTAGGAATTCTTCCTGATGAAAAGAAATACTAGGTATACTTTATGTAGAAAGTTTCTAAAGATACTAAAACTCCTTTGATAACTTTAGAAGTAGTGAAAGGATTAGTTCAAAATATTTCTAATTATTTAAAAACAATAACTAATCCTACTGAAAAATTATAGGAAAGAGCAAAAAAAT
>ERZ1026854.301-NODE-301-length-35664-cov-10.731585_pt1 | contig 35664 bp, 28 predicted proteins | sample MGYA00380157_ERZ1026854 | MGnify/ENA primary metagenome ERZ1026854 (study PRJEB33269, sample SAMEA4719793) | human gut metagenome | biome: human-associated habitat; feature: organic feature; material: feces | place: Cameroon | collected 2013-10 ... | reverse complement strand
CATTTCCAAACCAAAAATACAGTTTTTCAGATATATATCCAAACAAAAACTTTTACTTTGCATTCCATTTCCAAACCAAAAATACTCAATCACGATGTATATCCAAACCAAAAGTACAACCATTCTTCAATATGTAAACTTCATTAATAACAAACCCTTCGGCAGGATGCAGTATGCACTAAATTAATTCCGCCAACGGGTTATCTCTTTTTTCTTGTAGTAAATTTAAAGAATCTACAACTTCATACTACTGGCGGCAGCACTCCTTCGGGCGGTGACTCCACGGGTGGTACCAATCCTCCAGGCGGAGAAGGCACCGATGCAGAGTAATCAGCAGCCCTCAGTATCTTTTCCCCCCAGACCCTATATCAATCACCCAGGGTCTGGGGGATTTTTCTTTTACCAGATAAGCACGGAATTTGTCCGCTTAGGCATCTTTACTGATGTTTTGAAACCGTCTGGGCCGAAAGGCGTTTGCAGATGACAAAGAAATTGGCTATCTTTGTCATACATTCAATAAATGATAAAAAGCCTATGAAAAAGAAAATGACAAGCCTTTTGGCTTTGTTTTGCATGATGTTTTGTGCTGGTGCCTCAGCACAGAGTGCCTATCAGAAAGCCTACGACAAAGCTAAGTCGAAGTCGCTGGTGAATGCTCTTTCGTTCTCGTTGGAGAAGGATAAAGAGCGGTTGCGCAAAGCTGCCTACAAGTATCGTAAAGACATTCCGAAAGAGGTGCTCAAGATGGCAAAGAAAGACAATGCCATCCTGCATGGCACGTGGATACAGGGACAGACGAAGTCGTGGGACTTGTTGGGCAAGCCTTTGCCCATTCCTGAGGAATTGGTGCCCTTGTGCAGGTACAACGACTCCGTGTTTGCCATACGCAATACGACGATGGAAGCGCAGTTCGTCCAGTTGTATAATACGAAAAAAAAAGGGTTGGTATGCATTCTGGCCAACAGTCTCGACGAAATCGTCTTTCAGCCTTTTCTGAACAGTGTCCTGTCTAATTTCAAAGCCCCTTATGGTTATTCGAACGAATTGACTACCCTCGACGGCAAATACAGCTTTACGAAATCTGACAACAAGCCATTGATTTCTCTGCAGGTTGTCGACTTTTGCCGTAAGGATAGCGCCAAAGCAGAAAGCATGGAGTATGCCGACTATATGGATCGGTGGAAGCATTATTATTACACGAGTAAGGTGTCGGACGACAGAGAACTGTATAAGGATAATGTGTGGGTGCAAGATGCCGAAAGGTATTATGCCTTGGGCGAATACCGTAAGGCTTTGCACTGTATCGAGCAGTTTATGGCATTCGATATTGATGGTATGAACGACCGAAACGGAATGTTCGCTTATGAACTGAAATATATGCAGCTGAAATGTTACAGGGAATTAAAAAAATACAATGATGTGCTCGCTGCTATGGACTATCTGAAGAGGGCCGACTATCTGGCCGACGGCATGTATTTTTCTCCTCAGTCGAAAACTATTGTCGTGTGTGCAGGCGTCTCGGAAGACGTAGAGACTAATTTTAAATCCAAGATGTTGACTTTGTGCAAGGAATGTCAGACCCTGCAGGAAGAGCGCGAACGCAACAATGCAATTTTTGCAGCAGCTCTCTTGGGTGCATTGGGCACCACGGTTTCCAACATCACTGGCAGCAGCAACCAGTCGTCTGGTGCGGCCTATTCGGGCGGTGGAGGTGCAGTCTCGTCGGCAAGTACGGCAGCGGCTGGCAGTTCTGCTTCTACCAAGACTGCTACCAGGTGTACTGCATGCAATGGCAAAGGCGTATGCCAGTCTTGCAAAAACCATCCGGGCAAAGCCACTTCCAACTCCAAGGATCGTACTCCGTGTAAAGTCTGCGGTGGAAAAATCACCTGTCAATACTGTGGTGGCTCTGGATTCAAGAAACTCTGATCTCTCTGAATTCTCTGACTTCTGAACCTGCTAACCCTTCATTTTCCATATAAATGGGGATTGCACAGTGCAGAAAAACTACGTACCTTTGCACCCGAAAACAGAAAACAACGAAAAAAATAATACAAGAAACAAAAGTAAAGGTACATGTCACAAAGAATCATGATGGGCGTTGCCATGATATTGGCAGCTGCAACAGGCAAGGCAGAGAGTATTTCGGTGGATAGCAGTAAGGTGTACGACATAGACGAGGTGATCGTCGTGTCGCAACCCAAGGAGGCTTTCCGCCTGCGTCAGCAACCACTAAGCAGCACTTCTTTCGGAAACTTCGAGATGAACAGGTTGGGAGCCCGCGACCTGCGCGAGCTGTCGTTGTATATCCCCAACTTCGTAATGCCCAACTATGGCAGCCGTCTTTCGTCGGCAGTCTATGTGAGAGGCATAGGCAGCCGTGTGAACAGTCCTGCCATCGGTGTGTATGTGGACGGAATACCCGTGATGAGCAAGTCGGCTTTTAATCTGCATACCTATCAGCTGAGTAGGGTGGACGTGCTGCGAGGTCCGCAGGGCACACTCTACGGACAGAATACCGAGGGCGGACTGGTGAGACTCTATTCGCGCAATGCCTTCGACTATCAGGGCACCGACGTGAGGATAGGCTATGGCAGCCGTCGTTACAGTAATCTTGAGGCTTCGCACTATCAGCGCTTAGGAGAGGACGTAGCCCTGATGGTGGGTGGATTCTACAATGCGCAGACAGGCTTCTTCCGCAATACCACCACGGGCGAGAGGGCTGACGACTACCAGGAGGCTGGCGGAAAGCTGATGCTGACGGGCAGACTGCACTCGGGATGGAAGGTGAATGTGACTGCCGACTATCAGTATGTAGACCAGAGTGCCTTCCCCTATGGATCGCTCGACCTGAATACGGGCAAGGCAGAGCAGCCAGCATCGACCTTCCCAGGCAGCTATCGCCGCAACAATCTCATCACCGGACTCACACTGAGCTACGATGCCAACAACTTCTCGCTGGCATCCACCACGAGCTATCAGTATCTGAAAGACCACATGTATATGGACCAGGACTATCTGGAGGCTGACTATATGCGCATGATGCAGGACCAGTTGCAGAACGCCATGACACAGGAGTTCTCGCTGAAGAGCCGCAAACCCGTAGGAGGCGTGTGGCACTGGGCTGCGGGAGCCTTCTTCTCGGCACAATGGCTGAAGACCAACGGCCCCGTGTTCTTCGACTCTGCCATGACCACTCCCATAGGCAATGCCATACAGCAGCAGATGTATGGCGCCATGTTGCAGTCTATGGCCCAGCGCATGATGCGTCCCGGCATGACCCAGGAACAGGCTCTTGCCTTAGCTGCACAGATGATAGAGCGGGCTGGAGGCGTGAGCATGAACGTGGAGATGGGAGCACCCGGAACCTACCATACACCCCAGTACAACATCGGCTTCTATCATGAGAGCAACATCGACATCACTCCACGACTGGTACTCACCCTCGGTGCCCGCTACGACTATATGCTCACCAAGATACACTATGAGAGCATGGCATACATGAAGATGAATGCCAACGTGATGGGCTCAAAGGCCACGAACACACTGCGCTCGATGCTCGACGGCAAGGCACACGATGGCTTCGAGCAGCTGCTGCCCAAGCTGGGACTGAGCTACCGCTTAGGCTCAAAGGGCAGCAACGTGTATGCCACACTGAGCAAAGGTTATCGCGCAGGAGGCTACAACATACAGATGTTCAGCGATATCCTGCAGACCGAACTCAACGCCAACCGCCAGCAGGCCATGAGAGGAAGCTACGACGTGCCTCATACACCGGAAGACTATGACAACGTGAACCACACCATCGCCTACAAGCCCGAGACCTCGTGGAACTATGAGGCGGGAACGCATCTCAACCTCTTGGACGGCCAGTTGCATGTGGATGTGAGCACCTACTATATGAAGGTGAGAAACCAGCAACTGTCGGTGATGGCGGGCAACTATGGTTTCGGACGCATGATGGTGAATGCCGGCAAGAGCCATACCTGCGGACTGGAGCTGTCGGCCAAGGGACAGGTCGTGGACGGACACTTGGACTGGATGCTGTCGTATGGCTATACCCATGCCGTCTTCGACGAGTATGTGGACGGTGAGGGCGATGAGGCTGTGAGCTACGAGGACAAGTTCGTGCCCTATGTGCCACAGCACACCCTGGCAGCCTCGGCCGACTATCGCTTCGACGTGGAAAAGCCTTGGCTGAGAAGCGTCACCCTCGGTGCCAACGTCAACGCACAGGGCAAGACCTACTGGGACAACGCCAACACCTATGCGCAGAAGTTCTATGCCGTGGCAGGCGCACATATCGATGCCGACATGGGTAAGGTGGTGGTGAGCCTGTGGGGACGCAACCTGAGCAACACCCGCTACAACACCTTCGCCGTGGACAATGCTGCCACAGGCACCAAGCAGTACTTTGCCCAGAGAGGCAATCCCATACAGTGTGGAGTGGATGTAAGAATGCATTTTTAGAAAAAAAGTGCAATAAGAAAGTAACATTTTATACATAAAAATTCCATAATCGCAAATTTTGTATTACCTTTGCACCGGAATTTTGATTCTTACATACATTAACATAAAATTTTATGGGAGGCATTTTCGGGACAATATCCAAGAAAAGCTGTGTCGCAGACCTGTTCTACGGCACCGATTACAATTCACATCTCGGCACACGTCGAGGCGGTTTGGCAACATTCAGCAAGGAGAAGGGATTCGTAAGGTCCATCCACAACCTGGAGAGTTCTTACTTCCGCACCAAGTTTGAGCCATCACTCGACAAGTTCGAAGGCAGCACATCGGGTATCGGAGTCATCAGCGATACTGATGCCCAGCCACTCATCATGAACTCGCATCTTGGCAGATTCGCCATCTGTACGGTGGCCAAGATTCTGAATATAGAGGAACTTACCAAGAACCTGCTCGACAAGAACATGCACTTCGCTGAAATGTCGTCGGGCAAGACCAACCCTACGGAGCTCATTGCCTTGCTCATTATTCAAGGCAAGACTTTCAAAGAGGGTATCGAAAATGTATATCACCACATCAAGGGATCATGCACCATGCTCGTCCTGACCGAGGACGGCATTATCTGTGCACGCGACAGCTGGGGACGCACACCTATTATTATAGGTAAGAAGGAAGGCGCCTATGCGGCTTCGAGCGAGTCGACCTCGTTTCCTAATCTCGACTTCGAGGTGGAGTATAATGTAGGTCCGGGCGAGATTGTCAAGATCAAAGCCGACGGCATGGAGCAGATACGTCCTGCCAACAAGCGCATGCAGGTTTGCTCATTCCTCTGGGTGTACTATGGTTTCCCTACATCTACCTACGAGGGCAGAAACGTGGAGGAAGTGCGCTTCAAGAATGGTTTCAACATGGCTAAGACCGACGGAGTGGAGGTGGACTGCTGCAGCGGTATCCCCGACTCGGGCACAGGTATGGCGATGGGTTATGCTGCCGGCAAGCAAGTGCCTTACCAGCGTTGCATCGCCAAGTACACTCCCACCTGGCCACGTTCGTTCACACCTTCCAACCAGGCCATGCGCTCATTGGTGGCCAAGATGAAACTCATCCCCAACAAGGATATGCTGAAAGGCAAGCGAGTGCTGTTCTGCGACGATAGTATCGTGCGAGGCACCCAGTTGCGCGACAATGTGAAGGTGCTCTTCGAACAGGCAGGACTCAAGGAGTGCCACATGCGTATCGCCTGTCCTCCATTGGTTTACGGTTGTCCGTTCATCAACTTCACCTCCTCCAAGAGCGACATGGAGCTGATCACACGCCGCATCATCGAGAAGTTTGAGGGCGATGCGAATAAGAACCTTGACAAATATGCCACCACAGGCTCACCTGAATATGAGCGAATGGTGGCAGAGATAGCCCGACAGTTGGGATTGACCACATTGAAGTTCAATACCATCGAGCAGCTCATAGAGGCTATCGGACTGCCCAAGTGCCAGGTGTGCACTCATTGTTTTGATGGAAGCAGCAAGCACTCTCTCGAGCAGTTGGCTGACGAAGAGGAAGCTTAACAGAGCAAGAGAAAGAAGTCAGACAGAGCCCCAAGCGAAGGCTTGACAGGCTATGAAATATAAATCGGAGTCGGCTAAGCGAAGGCTTAACTGGCTCCGAATGTTTTTTTACTGTGTGTCAGGCGAAGGCTTGGCAGGCTCTGAAGTGGGAGCTTAGTTGAGAAAACCCAGCAAAGCTCCTGCGGCTACGGCCGAACCGATGACACCCGCCACGTTAGGTCCCATGGCATGCATGAGCAGGAAGTTGTGTCGGTCGTATTCCAAACCCAGGTTGTTGGAGATACGGGCGCTCATAGGTACGGCGCTCACTCCAGCATTTCCTATCAGTGGGTTGATCTTCTTGCCCTTTGGCAAGAACACATTCATCAGTTTGACAAACAGTATTCCGCTGGCTGAGGCGATGATGAACGCCAAGGCTCCGAGGGCAAAGATCTTTACCGTGTTGAGGGTAAGGAACTCTGAGGCCTGGGTGGAGCAGCCTACGGTAAGTCCCAAGAGCATCACTATCACGTCGTTGAGGCTGCTGCCTGCAGTCTTGGCAAGGCGTGTGGTCTTGCCACTCTCTTTCAGCAGATTGCCAAAGAAGAGCATTCCCAACAGCGGCAGACCGCTGGGCACGATGAAGGTGGTGAGCAGCAAGCCGATGATGGGGAAGAGTATCTTCTCGGTCTGACTCACCTGTCGGGCTGGCTTCATCTTGATGACACGCTCGTTCTTCGTGGTGAGCAGTCGCATCAGCGGGGGCTGGATGACAGGTACCAGTGCCATATAGGAATAGGCGCACACGGCGATGGCTCCCATGAGGTTAGGACTGAGCTTGCTCGACAGGAAGATGGCTGTAGGGCCGTCGGCACCTCCGATGATGGCGATGCCTGCTGCCTGGTTGGGCTCGAAGCCTAAAGCCAAGGCTATCATGTAGGCTCCGAAGATGCCAAACTGGGCTGCGGCTCCGATGAGAATCAACTTCGGATTGGAAATTAATGCCGAGAAGTCGGTCATGGCTCCGATGCCGAGGAAGACGAGCGGGGGATACCAGCCTTGTCGCACACCCTGATAGAAGATGTTGAGCACCGAGTTGTCTTCGTAGAGACCTATCTCCAGTCCGGCATCGGTGCGGAAGGGGATGTTGCCCAGGATGATGCCGAGACCTATGGGCACCAGCAGCAGCGGCTCGAAGTCTTTCTTGATGGCGAGCCAGATGCAGACGATTCCCACCAATATCATGATGAGGTTTCCTGCCGTGGCATTGGCAAAGCCTGTATAAGTCAGGAACTCCTGAAAATTCTGTATGATGAAATCCATAATAGTTGTTCGTTAAGTTGGGGTTTTATGTTGATGGATTCTTGGCAAGAGCAATGCTCTCTGGGGTTAAGCAATCGTTACCAAGGTGTCGCCTTCCATGACAGCATCGCCCTTGTTGACATTGATGCTTGCGACGGTGCCCGAAGTCTCAGCCTCGATGTTGTTTTGCATCTTCATGGCTTCGAGAATCACTACGGTATCTCCTGCGCTCACCTTGTCGCCCACCTTTACTATTATGTCGTTGATGGTGCCAGGCAGTGGAGCTACCACAGGCTTGCCACCAGCGCTTGCTGAGGCTTTCTTGCTGGCAGCAGCTTCGGAATTTGCAGAGGAGGCAGAACTGCCTGTTGGGGTAGTCTTGGCACTGTCGGCAGACGAAACTACGCCCTTGTCATCAGTAGCCTCATTCGCTATGCGGAACTTCTGCTTTCCAGCCTTGACAGGTTGCTTCATCTCCACTTCGAAGGGGATGCCGTTGACGGTTACATTGGCGATATTGCCTTCTATATCTTGTATCTCTACTTCGTAGTCTACGCCTTTTACTTTATATTGGTATTTTGCCATAGTTTTATTCTTTAATATTTTTATTTTGTATCAGTAAAGCTGTTGAATTTTTCACTCTTCGTTCTTTACCCTTTGTTCTTCGTTCTTCACTCTTCACTTATTATTGAATCTCGGTTCGTTCCATCTCGTCTGCTTGGGCTTAATGGTGATGATGCCCGGTTCGATGTCGTGCACATCCTCCAAGTATTCTTTGAGAGCCAGCGAGATGACAGCCATATAGATTTCCTTGTCGATGCCCTTGGTGGTTAGGCCTTCCTTCAGCATCACGTTGGTCTTATGACCAATCTCTGTGGTCAGCTCGATGGTCTTCTTGCCCGTCTTATATAATAAGGTGGCGTGTTTCTCTGTGGCACGTGCGATGCGCTGCTTGTGCTTCATATAGGCACCGAAGAGCCAGAAGAAGACGAAGAGCAGGGCCAGACAGGAGAAGACAATGCCCATGGAAAGGGCTGCAATGCCGAAGCCATGAGGGTCGGTCGTCTTGAGAATCTGTGGCTTGCTGAGTCCTGTGTCTTGTGGAAGATAGCCCGGAGTGACATCCTTGGCAGCGCAAACCTTCCAGCTGCTGAGGTCTTTGCTGAGGGCATATGACTGGTCGGCTGCCATCCAGGGAATGCTGACAGAGTCTATTAGGTCGACAGCATTGCCGTCGTAAAGAGCTATCCAGTTGTTCTTCTCGTGGAAAGCATCCGCTATTTCCTTGAGAGGCACCAGTCCGAGTTTCAAATGGAAAGGACCATTGCCCTCGCTCAGCCATCTGAAGTGTCCCTTGCCCTTGGGAAAACAGTCGGGACACATCTTCTCTGAGTCTTCCTGCCAGAGGTATCGGTCGTAGATGATCACGCTTTTCTTGCCAGCAAGGGTTGTGCGCGGCTCATTGTTGGGTAGGGGAGACATGAGTTTGCGACGTTCCTCGGGCGGCATGTTCTTGTCGAGCACACGTCGGTCGGTGGTAAGGAACATGCAACGGATATTATAAGTAGTAAACGAGGTGTTCGACAGTTCCACCCATGCTTTGTGGGCACCATACTCGTCGACGATACTGGCTTGGTTGTTGGGCATCACCTCCGTTATGCGGATGCTTTTAGCTCCTTGTGCCCAAGTGGACAAGGTGGCAGTGACCAACAGGCTTAGTAGGATTCCAAATTTCTTCATAGGCTTTCTCTCTTTTTGAAGGTTGGTGTATCAATAGGTATTCTTACAGCCTCAAAGTTACAAAGATTTTTGGAATAAGCAACAAAAGAGGTGCACATTTTTTCTTAAATGTGCACCTCTTTTATAATTTATAAATTTTCGTTTATAAAAATTCAAATATAGTAAGTGAACTTTCTGCTGTCGGAGAGTCTTTGCTTAGCAAATGATTCGCTATGCTCCGCAGAAGAAAAGTACCACTATCTGGGCTGAGAAGATTCTGAGGAACATACTCAGCGGATAAACGGTAGAGTAACCCACGGCAGGAGCCTCCTTAGAGCAGGAAGCATTGGCATAAGCCAGGGCTGGTGGGTCGGTATAGGTTCCGGCTATCATACCCATGATGGTGAAGTAGTTGAACTTGTACTTCAGTCGGGCTATGGTGCCCACGATAAGGATAGGAATGATGGTGATAAGGAAACCTGTGTACACATACTTGATACCGTCGCCCTGTACCACAGTGTCCCAGAAACCGGCACCAGCCTTGATGCCCACACTCGCAAGGAACAGCACAAGACCTATCTCTCGCAGCATCATGTTGGCAGAGGTGGTGGTATAGGTAACCAGTTTGAAGTGATAACCGAAACGGCCAATGAGGATGGCGATGATCAGCGGACCGCCAGCAATACCCAACTTCAGCGGAACAGGCATTCCTGGAACTGCGAAAGGCAGACTGCCGAAGATGATACCAATCATGATACCTACGAAGATGGTGGCGATGTTAGGCGCATCGAGTCGCTTCACAGAGTTACCCATCATTTCAGCCACACGGTTTACATTCTCCTCGGGACCTACAACGAGAATCTTGTCGCCCACGTGGAAGTGGTGGTTGCGACCGGCAAAGATGTCCATTCCCTGGCGTGAGATACGGGTGACGTTGACGCCATACACACTCGAGAAGTGCATCTTGCCCAGAGTCTTACCGTTCATCTCAGGACGTGTAACGACAATGCGGCGCGACACGAAGTGCTGAACCTCATCTTTCTCGCGATCCCATTCGGCCTCTATCTCAGGACCGATGAAGGCCTTGATGGCTTCGGCGTCAGCCTCGGCGCATACAACAAGCAGTTCGTCGCCCACCTCGAAGGTAGTCTGGCTGTTAGGAATGCTCACCTCGCCATTATGGAGCAGTCGTGAGCATACGATGTCGCGGTTCAGAAACTCGGAAACCTGTCGGAGAGTGCGTCCTGCGATATAGGTATTCTCCACACGAAGGTGCATGTTGTGCGCCTTGGCATGTGGGTTGGCTGCGTCTTCTTCGTTTAGTTTCTCCTCCTCATCCGCGGTGTTCACCTTGCAGATGTACTTGATGAGAATGGTGGCACCGATGATGCCTACCACACCGAGTGGATAAGCGCAGGCATAACCGTTGGCAATACTTGGGGCACCATTGGGGAAGACGCTGAGCAGCGCTTCGTTGGCGGCACCAAGACCTGGCGTATTGGTGACGGCTCCATAGAGTGTACCCACCATCATTGGCAAGTTGTTGGGGTTACTGGTGTCGAAGAAGAGATAATAGCATGCGAACATCACACAGACATTGAGGAATATCGCAGCCGTCGACAACAGGTTGAGCGTCACACCGCCTTTCTTGAAGCTTTCGAAGAAGCCCGGACCTACCTGCAAACCGATCATAAAGACAAAGAGAATGAGTCCGAAGTCTTGTATGAAGGTCAGTATGTCCTTGGGTGCAGTGAAGCCTACATGTCCTGCCAGGATGCCGGCAAAGAGCACGAAGGTAACGCCAAGTGAAATGCCACCAATCTTAATCTTGCCCAGATACACGCCTACTGCTATGACAATGGCATAGAGTAGGGCGATGTGAGCCACCGATTCGGTGTTCGTAAAAAGGTTGATAATCCAATCCATTAATCTGTCTTCTAAATGAAAATATGTTTATTTTAGGATTTTTAGTTGGGGTGAATAAAAATGGAAAAATCGGGGACACGTATAAAGGGTGTCCCCGACTTGAAAGTGTTTGATATATTGTAACCTATTGAATCCAATAAATCAATACTTCGTCACAACAAAACAAGATAGATATTTTTTTGTTCATCCATCAAGAATTGTATGTGTACGAATCTCCATTCTGATGAATTACTTCTCAATAGCAGCTACGCCTGGCAATACCTTGCCCTCGATAGCCTCGAGCAGAGCGCCACCACCTGTAGAGATGTAAGAAACCTGGTCAGCCAAACCGAACTTGTTGATACAAGCTACAGAGTCACCACCACCGATGAGTGAGAATGCACCCTCCTTAGTAGCTTCAGCGATTGCCTCAGCGATTGCCTTAGAACCACCAGCGAAGTTGTCGAACTCGAATACACCGGCAGGACCGTTCCAGAGGATAGTCTTAGCACCCTTGATGGCAGCAGCGAAAGCCTTGCGAGTGTCAGGACCAGCGTCCATACCCTCCCAACCGTCAGGGATATTGTTAGATGGGCAAACCTGTGTGTTGCAGTCGTTCTTGAAAGCATCACCGCAGATAGAGTCAGTGCCGAGTACGAGGTTTACACCGTTCTCCTTAGCCTTCTTGATTACGTCGAGAGCTACGTCGAGCTTGTCATCCTCGCAGATAGACATACCGATCTTGCCACCGAGAGCCTTAGAGAATGTATAAGTCATACCACCGCAGAGAATCAGGTTGTCAACCTTAGTCAACAGGTTCTCGATGATACCGATCTTGGTAGAAACCTTAGAACCACCCATGATAGCTGTGAATGGGCGCTTAATGTTGCCGAGTACAGCGTCAACAGCCTTTACCTCTTTCTCCATCAAGAAACCGAGCATCTTGTGGTCCTTGTCGAAGCTGTCGGCGATGACAGCAGTAGAAGCGTGCTTGCGGTGAGCAGTACCGAAGGCATCCATTACATATACATCAGCATAAGAAGCCAACTTGGCAGCGAACTTCTTCTGACGTTCTTTCATCTCAGCCTTGGCAGCATCGTACTCAGGAGTACCCTTCTCCACGCCTACTGGCTTGCCTTCCTCTTCAGGATAGAAGCGAAGGTTCTCGAGCAGGAGAGCTTCACCTGGCTTCAGGGCTGCAGCCTCTGCATCAGCATTACCGCAATCCTTGGCAAACTTCACCTCAACGCCGAGAGCGTCGGATACGTTCTTTACAATCTGTGAAAGAGAAAGCTCTGGCTTAACTTTGCCCTTTGGCTTACCCATATGGCTCATCATGATGAGAGCACCACCATCGGCCAGCACCTTCTTCAATGTAGGAAGGGCACCGCGGATACGAGTGTCGTCTGTTACATTACCATTTTCATCCAATGGCACGTTGAAATCAACGCGTACGATTGCCTTGTGACCGGCAAAGTTAAAATCTTCGATTTTCATTTTACCTAACGTTTTTATTATTAGTTATTTAATTTCTCTCTATATTATGAATAGAATGTTCTTTGTTGTAATCTGTCTCGTTCGTTCTGTCAGTTCATTGTTCTCCATGACAATGATGAACAGGACATGTGTTTTAGACTTTGTGCCAACTGTCGTGGGTTTGCCTTTTAGGTATTTTACTCATTTGCAGTCGACTCTGCTGAAACTGTAGGCAAAGGTATGAAAAATAACTGAATGTTGCAAATTTTGGTGTTCTTTTAAGGATTTTTTTTATCAAAGAGGCTGGTAATGTAATATCGGCTTTGCAAAATGTAACCTTTTGATGTGAAAGTGTGGCGATTATTTGGCGAAAGTGAAAAAATAATGTACCTTTGTCCTTGATTTTAATACTCATCAGAATATGGCAAAAGACAAGATAGCTTATGTTTGCAGCAACTGTGGTCAGGAGTCGTCGAAATGGATAGGCAAGTGCCCGAGTTGTGGACAATGGAATACGTTCAAGGAGATTCGTATAGCCAATGATACGGGTTCCCAGGCTGCCCGCAATGCAGGTATGAGCATGCGGCATGGAGGTGCTGCCACGATGTTTGGCGGCAATCACAGCGATGGGGGAGCAAAGCCTGTTCGTCTGCGCGACATTTCTGCTCATGATGAGCCGCGTATTGATATGCACGATGGTGAGCTGAACCGTGTGCTGGGTGGAGGACTGGTTCCTGGCAGTATCACGCTTTTGGGCGGTGAGCCGGGCATCGGAAAGAGTACACTAACACTTCAGACCATTCTTCATCTGCCCGACATGAAAGTGATGTATGTGAGCGGCGAGGAGAGTGCCCATCAGATTAAACTGCGTGCTGACCGACTGGCTTCTGCATCGGTGGGCGATGAGAGTGCTGCTGGCAGGGCCTCGCTCGACAATGTGTCTATTCTTTGCGAGACATCGTTGGAGAAAATCTTCACGCATATACAGGAACAGGCTCCCGGACTGGTGGTGATAGACTCCATACAGACAATTGCCACCGACGAGGTGGAGAGTTCGCCAGGCAGTATCTCGCAGGTGCGTGAGTGTGCTGCTGCCTTGTTGAGGTTTGCCAAGACCAGCGGCATTCCTGTCATCCTTATCGGACATATTAATAAGGAGGGAACCTTGGCCGGACCGAAGATACTGGAACATATTGTCGACACGGTGGTTCAGTTTGAGGGCGACCAGCATTATATGTATCGTATCCTGCGCAGTATCAAAAACCGATTCGGAAGTACCTCAGAGTTAGGTATCTACGAAATGCAGCAGGGTGGACTCCGACAGGTGAGCAATCCTTCGGAGCTCTTGCTTACCGACGATCATGACGGTTTGTCGGGAGTGGCAATCAGCAGTGCCATCGAGGGTGTCCGTCCTTTCCTGCTCGAGACGCAGGCGCTTGTATCTACCGCAGCCTATGGCACACCACAGCGCTCGGCTACGGGATTCGACCAGCGTCGGCTCAATATGCTCTTGGCTGTGCTCGAGAAGAGGGTAGGCTTCAAACTGATGCAGAAGGACGTGTTCCTGAACATAGCTGGCGGACTGCGTGTCACAGACCTGGCGATGGATCTCAGTGTGATAGCCGCCGTATTGAGCAGTAATGTGGACACGCCTATCGAGGCTGGCTGGTGTTTGGCTGGCGAAGTAGGTTTGAGTGGTGAGGTTCGTCCGGTGAGCCGCATCGAGCAGCGCATCGCCGAAGCCGAGAAGTTGGGCTTTCATGACATCATCATTCCTCGTTACAACTATCATTCGCTCGACAGGTCGAAGTACAGCATCACCATCCATCCTGTGAGGAAGGTGGAAGAGGCGCTCCGCTGTCTGTTCGGATAAGTGTGCACGCAGATTTCGTGGATTACGCAGATTTTGCTACTATTGGATTGCAATATGATTTTATAATTAATAAATTCAAATACAAAATGAAGGATTCTGTAATCATTGTGAGCGGCGGTATGGACAGTATTACGCTGCTCTACGATAAAAAAGATGAGATAGCCTTGGGTATCAGTTTCAACTATGGAAGCAACCACAACGAGCGTGAGATTCCTTATGCCAAGATGCACTGTGAGCGTTTGGGCATCAAGCACATCACTATCGACTTGGGTTTCATGCATCAGTATTTTAAAAGCTCGCTCTTGGAAGGCGCCGATGCCATTCCTGAAGGACATTATGCCGACGAGAACATGAAGTCGACGGTGGTGCCTTTCCGCAACGGCATCATGCTGAGCATAGCCATCGGTATAGCCGAGAGCAACAATCTGAAGAAAGTGTTGATAGCCAATCATGGAGGCGACCACACTATTTATCCCGACTGCCGTCCTGAGTTTATCTCTGCCATCGATCAGGCTGCACAGGCAGGAACCTTTGTCGATGTGCACGTGTCAGCTCCTTATACCAACATCACCAAGTCGGACATTGCCCGTATAGGAAAGCGGTTGGGAATAGACTACACCGAGACATGGAGTTGCTATAAGGGTGGCGAGAAACATTGCGGCAAGTGCGGCACGTGTGTAGAGCGCAAGGAGGCTCTTGCCGAAGCTGGCATCGAGGACAAGACCGAGTATCTGGAATAAAAAAATGAAGTTAGCTTCCATGACGAGTGAAGCTAACTTCATTTTGTTTTTATATCCTTTTTGTTTTTATATCCCTTTTGTTTTAAATCCCTTTTTGTTTGCCTTGCCTTTTAAGCAGAGTGAGGATAGAGAGGTTTTTATCAGTCTTTCGATACAGCCTGCAGTCGGGCGATGTATTTGCCCAGGATGTCGAACTCGATGTTGACAACGGTTCCCACTTCTATGTTGCAGAAGTTGGTGTGGTCGTGAGTATAGGGAATAATAGCCACGGTGAAGGTGTTGTCGGTAGGTTCACAGATAGTGAGCGAGACACCATTGACAGTGACCGAACCCTTGTCGACAGTGAAGTAACCCTTGCGAGCCATCTCGCGGTCGAGTCTGTATTCGAAAGTATAGTAGGTGGAACCGTCAGCATCACGTTTGTCAATACAGGTGGCAGTCTGGTCTATGTGTCCTTGTACGATGTGTCCGTCGAGTCTGCCATTGAGCATCATGGAACGTTCCACATTCACTTTGTCACCCTCTTTCAGCAGTCCGAGGTTGGAACGGTCGAGGGTTTCCTTCATGGCAGTAACGGTATAGGTGTTGCCTTCTATTGCCACGACAGTGAGGCACACTCCATTGTGCGCCACGCTCTGGTCGATACTCAACTCGCCTGCAAACGGGCATTCCAGTGTAAGGTCGATATTCTCCTTGTCCCTTTTCACAGCCACGACAGTAGCCATGTTTTCTATGATTCCGCTAAACATGATGTGATATTCGTATGAAATTAAAATGGTGATGAAAGTTTTGTATGATGTTGAATGTTGTTCAAAGAATGATGAGAGTATTCAATGAAAGAGCTCAAAGAATAAAAAGAAAAGGGTCGCCCGATGATGTGATGAAACTCCGAACTTAGCAATAAGTTTGAGAGCCCCCCGCTTTTGTAATCCACCGGCTTTGCAGCTTCACCGAACGAAGTCCGGCTTATTGTGGCCCGCCATAGGCAAGAGAAGTCTTCTCGGTTTCATAATTTGTAATGTGATGAGTATCCCAATCTAACCGAAACGACCCTTATGTATTTGCAAAGATACTGCTTTCTTCTGATGCAGCCAAATTTTTTGGCATTTTTTTACAGCATTCTTTCTGCTTGTTCTTCTTTTTTTTACAGCATTCCCTTCGATGAAGGCAGTTCGAAGTGATAGATATCTCGCTTTACTGCCATCTTGAGTGATCGTGCGAGTGCCTTGAAGATACCTTCTATCTTGTGGTGTTCGTTCTCGCCTTCCGCCTTGATATTTAGGTTCATTTTGGCAGCATCGCTCAGACTCTTGAAGAAGTGCTTGAACATCTCGGTGGGCATTTCGCCTACTTTCTCGCGATGGAACTCTGCGTCCCAAACGAGCCAGGGACGTCCGCCGAAGTCGAGAGCCACCTGGCACAGGCAGTCGTCCATAGGCAGACAGTAGCCATATCTCTCGATGCCTCTCTTGTTGCCCAATGCCTGCAGCAGACATTCGCCCAGTGCGATTCCTGTATCTTCGATGGTGTGGTGCTCGTCCACGTAGAGGTCGCCCTTGGTGTGGATGGTGAGGTCCATCATTCCGTGCTTTCCTATCTGCTCCAACATGTGGTCGAAGAAGCCCAGTCCTGTGGAGATGTCGCAGTGGCCCGAACCATCGAGGTTCACCTTAATATATATATCAGTCTCTTTGGTGGTGCGTTTTACCTCGGCGATGCGGTCGCCGGCAAAGAGAATTTCGGCAATCTTGTCCCAGTCCATGCCGTCTTTGCCCAGTATCAGACTCTTGCATCCCAGGTTCTCGGCCAGCTGAGCGTCGGTTTCACGGTCGCCGATGACATAGCTGTTGACCAAGTCGTATTCTGGATTGTCAATATAGTGGGTCAGCATGCCGGTGCCAGGCTTTCTCATGGGCGAGTTGTCCTCGGGGAAATGACGGTCTATCAGCTGCTCCTCGAAGTGTATTCCCTCGCTTTCCAGTGTCTGGATGATGAAGTTGTGCACAGACCAGAAAGTGTTTTCCGGGAAGGAATTGGTGCCTAATCCGTCCTGGTTGCTCACCATGACGAGCTGATAGTCTGTGTGTTGGGCAATGAAACTGAGGTTTCTCATCACGCCCTTGGTGAAGACAAGCTTCTCGAAGCTGTCAATCTGTTCATCTTCCGGTTCCTGAATCAGGGTTCCGTCGCGGTCGATGAATAGCAGTCTGGTTTGTTTCATGTCTATGTCTTTTTATGTTGAATGATTTTTAACATTGAGAACTTTGCATTTCTGTTTTCTTCTTTTCGTCGTTCTCTATGCTGCCATAGAGATAAATGTACGAAATAAACAGCCAGTGCAGGATGTAGGCGAAGACGAACAGCAGGAGAGCTGTCACGACGATGAAGAGGAAGGTGAAGTAGGAGGGTGTTCCTACAGGGTCGCCTTCGAGTGTGCCCATCTGTGCCGACACCTGTGCGCCTATCAGAATGGCGAGAGGAATGTAGATCAAGATGCCTGCCACCAGGATGACAAGACTGCCCAGGAAACCCATCTTGAAGATGGAGCCCATGTGACGGAATCCGCATTTGAATGATTTCCAGGGGCGTAACCTCTCACCTTTTTCCTGCAGCATGTATTTGGGAGTGAGATAGGCGAAAGGCAGACTCACCGCCATGCAGAGGACGATGGCAGCGACGATGGCGAATACAAAGAGCACGATGATGAGGAGCGAAGGCGAGCCAGCTGCCGCCGTTTCTGCCATTGCTGCCGATTCTGAGGCTGTGATGAATGCCGTAAGGTAAAAGCAAGTAAGGCCAAATGTGGCTGCGAATGAGACGACGAAACTGACGACAGCCGAAGCGAGATACACCGCGGTAAACCGCTTCATCATTCTGCCAAACGGTTTGTCTGTCAGCCAGCGCCATACGGCAGCTCCCATGAGGAAAGCCGCTACGACGACACCTATGTAAACAACCGTCTGCAGGCAGAACGACAGCATCATGTTTTCCTCACCCCAGTCGTGCAGCATCTTGTTGGGGGTGCGCAGGAAGACCATGAATGCCACCATGAATGCATAGATCATAAAAGCCCACCATGTACTTTTCAGCAGGTTCTTTACATTGTCTGTTATCAGACTGTAAGCTTCTTTCATGCAGGCAGTTACACTGCGATGCTTTATCAAATCATTTATCTTCATAGTTTCGCTGAATGTTTGATGATTAGTGTTTAATGATTAGTGTTTAATATTTAGTGATGAGATTACAATCTGTCTGCACATTAAACACTAAACATTTGTCTCATTTCCTTCCTTGTCTTCTGAATTCCGAGCAGGTGATGGCTGTGGCTATTGCTACGTTCAGGCTGTCGGCAGTAGGTCTTCCGGGAGGGAAGTTGGGGATGAGCAGTCTGCGGTTCACCCTTTGTGTGAGTTCGGGCGAGATGCCTTTTCCCTCGTTTCCCATGACGATGAATCCGCGGTTGTCGAGCTGTTGAGCATAGATGTCCTCACCGTCGAGCAGGGTGCCGTAGACAGGCACGTCGGCAGGCAGCGAGGCGAACATCGCCATCAGGTCGCCATACAGCACCTTCACCCTGGCGATGCTTCCCATCGTGGCTTGCACCACCTTTGGATTATACACGTCGGCAGTTTCGGGCGAACAGTAGATATTCTCTATGCCAAACCAGTCGGCGATGCGGATGATGGTTCCCAGATTGCCCGGGTCCTGCACTCCGTCGAGGGCGAGGTTCAGACAGTTGAAGTCGACGTTGGCAGAAGCGAAGTCTCTGTTGTCCCTTTGGTCGAAGACGGCGAGCACCTGTTGCGGATGCTGCAGGAAGCTTACCTTTCTGAGTTCTTCCTCGCTCACCGTGACCACTTCTGTCCTTGGGTCAATGCTTTTGTCTTTGAGCCATTCTTCGGTAGCCACAATGAGCGATGCAGGCTGCAGCATCAGGAGGTCGTCCACCACCTTGTGTCCTTCAGCCACGAACTTGCCTTCCTTGTTGCGGTTTTTCTTCAGTTCGAGCGACTTGATGTATTTTATCTTGTTCTTGCTGATCATCGTTGTATTTTTTCTCCTGAAATTTTGGAAGTTAAGGAGTTTCCCTTTTTATCTTTGATTCTTGGGTCGCTTTTATCTTTGATCCTTGGGTTGCATGGTGATTTTTTCGAAGGCGAATCTCAGCCCTCTCTCTCCATAGCTCACCTGTCCGCAGAGGCAGAATCCCATGGACGAGAGCAGGCTCACCATGGGCAGGTTGTCGTAGTTGGTGTCCACCTTGATGCTGGGCACGTGCTCCACTTCGCACAGACTGCTCACCTTGTTGATGAAAATGCGTGCGTATCCCTCTCTCTGCAGTTCGGGCAGGGTAGCGAACCGGTGTATAACGTAGTAGTTGCTGTTGGTGAGCCATTTTCCTTCAAGAAACTCGTAGGCAGGTTCTCCGTTCAGCACCACCGCTCCGTAAACGGCTATCTGGTCGTTCACGGTGAGCACATAGGCATTGCCGTTGTTGATGTCTGCCAGGATGTCTTTGCGGGCAGGATATTGCTCTGTCCACTGGTGACGTCCCGACTCAATCATCTTTTCTCTGGCTTCGTTGATGACCGTCCAGCAACCGTCAAAGTCTTTCATGAAAGCTGGTCTAAAATCAATCTTCATGCTTTTTTTGTTGCTTTTTTGCTTTTTTTTGTTGCTTATTTTGTTGCAATTATTTTCCGAACTTGCTGAAGTTCAGTTGCGTATTTATGTGTTATTTCTGCTATGTGGCGACTTAGTCCACCAGGCATTTGTCCAATTCCTTGCAGATGGCCTCTTTCTGCAGATGCTGACCTATGAATACGATTTTGATCATTCTATCGCCCACCTTGTCGTCCCATTCTTTTCTGAGTTGTTCCTCACGTGCCAGGAGCTCGTCGAGTTGGTCTTTAGGCATGGTGGCAATCCATTGTCCTGCCTGCTTCACGGTCTTCTGTCTTCCTGCCTGTTCGAACACGTAGCACATGTCTCTCTCGTCGGCAAAGTAGCATATTCCCTTGGCTCTTACCACATCGCGTGGCCATTTGCGTGCCACGAAGTCGTCGAAGAGTCCCAGGTCGAAAGGCTTGCGGCTGTAGTACACGAAGGTGCCGATGCCGTATTCCTCAGCTTCTCCCTCATCATCGTGGTCGTGATGATGGTCGTGGTGGTGATGGTCGTGGTCGTGATGATGGTGCTCGTGCTCCTCGTCATGGTCGTGATGATGATGCTCGTGCTCATCGTCGTGGTCGTCATCATCGTCGTCATCATCGTGATCGTGATGATCTTCGTTGCGTTCTGCCTCAATCTCCTGGATCCATCCAGCCGAAGTTGCAACGGTTTCCCAGTCAAACTTACGTGTGTTGACTATCCTGTCGAGGTCTACGTCGCCGTAGTTGCACTCGAAGATTTCAGCCTTGGGCTGTATGGCTTTGATGATGTGTTTCAGTTTGTCGAGGTCTTTGGGTTCCACCTCAGCAGCCTTGTTGAGCAGGATGATGTTGCAGAACTCTATCTGCTGGATGACGAGCGACGCCAGGTCTTCCTCGTCGATGTTGTCCTTCATCAGGTCGTCGCCGTCTGCAAACTCGTCTTTCATTCTCAGAGCGTCCACCACGGTAACGATGCTGTCGAGTCTCAGCACTCCGTTCTTGACGTATTGTGGTCCGAGTGTAGGAATCGAGCAGATGGTCTGTGCGATAGGCGCAGGCTCGCAGATACCGCTTGCCTCGATGACGATGTAGTCGAACTTCTGCATGTCAACGATTTCCTTGAGCTGTTCCACGAGGTCCATCTTCAGCGTACAGCAGATGCATCCGTTTTGCAGAGCCACGAGCGAGTCGTCTTTCTTTCCTACCACGCCTCCTTGTTCTATGAGGGCAGCATCGATGTTCACCTCGCCGATATCGTTGACGATGACTGCAAACTTGATGCCTTTCTGGTTAGCCAAAATCTTGTTGAGTAGTGTTGTCTTTCCACTGCCTAAATAGCCTGTAAGCAACAGGACTGGAATTTCTTTTCTACTGTTCATAGTTTTATTTATTTTACTCGAGTTTTATTTTCTGTAGTTGTCGAGTCCCTTGTTCAGGAACTCAAGATATGCGTTTACGTCCTCCTTGAAGCTGAAAGCAGCGGTGAGCGGATTGCCGTCGTTGTCGACAGCCACGTAGAAGGGCTGAGCGTTGGCACCAAACTTGCTTGCCTGCAGGTAGCTCCATTTGTCGCCGACGGTTCTCAGGGTGTACTTCTCGCCGTTGAATGTCACTTCCATAGGCTGTGGCAATGGCGTCTTGTCGTCCACATAGAGCGAGATGAGCACGTAGTCTTTGGTCAGCTTGTCAGCCACGTTGGCGTCGGTCCATACCGAAGCTTCCATCTTGCGGCAGTTCACGCAGCCGAATCCGGTGAAGTCTATCAGCACAGGTTTGCCCTGAGCCTTGGCAGCTGCCATTCCCATCTCGTAGTCCTTGTAGGCAGGTTCCACGGTCTTGGTGTTCAGGTTGAAGTCCTGTGTGTTGATAGGAGGAGCGAATGCACTCACCGCCTTGCAGGGAGCGCCCCAGAGACCGGGAACCATATACACGGCGAATGCCAGCGAGCACAGACCCAGCATGATGCAGGGCACGGGCATAGGTTTGTCTATCTCGCCACCGATGGCGTCTACCTGGAACTTCAGCTTACCGATGAGGTAGAGACCCAAGGCACCAAAGATGACAATCCAGAGCGACAGGAACACCTCGCGGTCCATAATGTGCCAGCCATAAGCCAGGTCGGCCACAGAGAGGAACTTCAATGAGAACGCCAGTTCGACGAATCCCAACACAATCTTGATGGTTTCCATCCATGAACCCGACTTAGGGGCCGACTTGAGCCATGAAGGGAAGAGTGCGAAGAGGGTGAAGGGCAGGGCGAGTGCCAATGCGAATCCCAGCATGCCCACGGTAGGAGCCAGCCAGTCGCCCGATGTCACCGTCTGAACCAACAGCAGTCCGATGATAGGTGCTGTGCACGAGAAAGACACCAGTACGAGGGTGAAGGCCATTAGGAAGATGGAGATCAGTCCTGTGGTGCTCGATGCCTTGTTGTCTACGGCGTTGCCCCAGCGGTCGGGCAGTTTGATTTCAAACCATCCGAAGAAGGAGAAGGCGAACACCGCCAAGAGTACGAAGAGAATGATGTTGAATACCGCACTGGTAGACAGAGCGTTGAGTGTGCTTGGACCTGCGATGGCTGTGACGGCGAGACCCAAAGTCAGATAGATGACCACGATGCTTAGTCCGTAGGTGCAAGCATCGCGAATGCCCTTCTTCTTGTCGTTCTTGGCACGTTTTAGGAAGAAACTCACCGTCATAGGAATAATAGGCCAGATGCAAGGCATTACCAGTGCGAGGAGTCCGCCCACGAGTCCCATCAGGAAGATATAGATGAGCGAGTGGTTGGCTATGTCTTTGGCGCCTCCGAACGCCTGCAGCTCTTTCACTACGGGCTGCCATAGCGCCTTGGTGTCGAGCTGTTCGGCAGCTTGAGCCAGGGCTGTGCTGTCCACGGTGTTCTGCTGTGCTGTGTCGGTCAGGGCAGCCTGCATCATGGCGATAGAGTCGGCTTTGGCCTTGGCTGCCATTGCTGCGTCCTGCTTGTTTTCGGCTTTGTTGTCGGTCTTGGCTTCCAGAGCAGCCTTGCTGTCTATGGCAGGTGCCTTGCCAGAATGCTTGAAGTTGACCTCAGAAGGAGGCAGACAGCTCTGGTCGTTGCAGGCTCCGTACTCCAAGTATGCGTCGATAACATACTGAGCTGCAGTGAATTTTACCTTCTGCACGAAAGTGGCGCTTCCTTCGAAGAAACGCAGTTTCATGCCAAACATATTGTCGTATTTCGACACTTCGTTGCCTCGTGCCTGTAGTTTGCCGACGAGTTCTACGCCTTCCATTTTGTTGACGTTGAAGTTTGCCGAGATAGGTCCGTCGTTTCCCAAACCTGTAGAGTAGACGTGCCATCCTGGTTGAATCTTTCCGCTGAATACAATCTCTGCAACTGCTGTCCCGTCAGTTTTCAGCTGACTGTTGAATTTCACTGGGCTAAGCAGTTGTGCCTGTGCAATAACTACGAACAGCAGTAATTGCAGCGTAATTAACATTTTTTTCATCCTAATCTTTATCGTTTTTATATTTGAGTGCAAAGTTACTAATTTTAATTGAAATAGTAACCATTTAGGACGAAAAATTGTAGAGAAGATAAGGGGGAAGTAGAGGCAGGAAGATTTTTTCTCAGAATTAAGATAATTGCCTTTTGTCACATTTCACTGTTATTCAAGGATTCTTTTTGTAAAGAATAAATGTATCTTTAATTCTTGCCCAAAAATATTCTTGATAAAATATATTCTTGATAAAAATATTCTTGCCAAAAAACAAAATATTATTCCGAATGATTCTTGAGTTAGGATAAGCCTTTGGTTTAACTCCTGAAAAATCTCCTTAACATTAGAGAATACTCTCGTAAATCTTGTCGAATTCCTGTCTTAGCAGCGCTTTGTCCTCGATGATGTCGCGCAGCATTTTCAGTTCCTTCTCGTTGGGCGAGTTTGGAATCCAGAGTTTGATGTATCCATGCACCGAGTACTTCTCGTCCATGTGGTGGGCGAAGAGTTCCCATATCTGTTCCTTGTCTTTGTCGGGATTGTTTTCCTTGGCGTAGAGGATGGCACGTAGGAAAATCTCATGGGTGTCGATGTCGCGGTCTGCTTCAGCTACGATTTTGCCGTAGATGCTTCTGGGCTGTCGGCTCGACGAGGCTCTGTGGTCTTCCACCGCCTCTTTCATGATCTTTATCTGGTCTTGTGAGAACCATCGCTTCAAGCGGGCGTCTGCCATGAGAATCTTTCCACTCGTGATGTGGTGAATAGCTCTCGGTCCACTCATTCCCAAGTCGTGGTAGGCAGCCACGACATACACCATGTTGATGTCGGCACCCGTGATGCGTGCCAGCTGCAGAGAGTTCTTGATTACCCTGTTGACGTGTCTGAGTCCGTGGCTTTCACCGAACTCGGTATATTTGGGCAGAATCTGTGTTTCCACAAACTCCATGATTTCCATACTTACTTGTTGTAACATTGCTTTTCCTCCTCATTATATTTCCAATGCGAATCCCAGGACGATGGTCAGGAAAACGATTTGTCCATAGATGAAAATATTGCGTGCCGTACTTCCCAACACCCTGTTGAGTTCCCTGCCGTGGTTGATGGTCTTCATTTGTCGGTAGGTAGTATGGTGCATGACGGCGTAGACGGCGTAGAGGGGTAGGGCGAAGGTAGAGGTGTCGCGCACGACGGCATCGTGGATTCCCATGCCCATCATGATGGCGAGGGGCACGTATCCCAAGAGCAGATAGAGGCGCAGGGCACTCTTCTCGCCCCATCTGTCAATGAGCTTGACGATGAGTGTGCGTTTGCCAGCCTCGCGGTCGTTGTCTCTGTCGCGGAAGTTGTTCACCACCAAGAGTGTGTCCACTACCAGTCCGCAGGCAATAGCGGCCATCATCACCTCAGTACTTACCGTCTTGTAGCCCTCGGGCATGATGACATAATAGGTGCAGCACACCGGCACGATGCCAAAGAACTGCAGCACCAGGATGTCGCCCATACCATGGTAGCTGAAGGTAGTGGTGTAGAGAAAACAGAACGCCACACACGCCACTCCCACCCATATCATGGCCATTCCTCCGTAGATGACGAGTGGCAGACCGATGGCGCATCCAAGGAGCGTGGTAACTATGATGCCAGTCTTCATGGCGCGCTCCGTGATCCATCCTTCGGCGCAGGCCCTCTTGGGACCTAATCGAGTCTCGTCGTCATTTCCCCGTTTAAAGTCGAAATAGTCGTTCACGAAGTTGGAGTCTATCTGCATCACCCATGCGAAGAGCAGGCACAGTAGGGCAGGTATGTGCAGGATGCGAGGCTGTGCAGCATCGCCAACTGTTTCCATCAGATAGCAGTCGCGCATAGCGAGTGCGATTGCTATCAGTACGGGTACAGCAGCAGCCGACAGCGTTTTGGGGCGCGCTGCCAGAAACCAGGCCTTTATCGAATTTGTTGCAATCATCAATTGAAGAAGTTCCAGCTGACACCGAATCGGAACACGCTGCCATTGAGCGGATAGTGGGGCACGAAGAAATAGTTCTTGTCGCCCGAACCCTTGTTGACGTGTGTCATCATTACGAAGAAACGTGTGTGCTTGATGTGTACGTTGGCGTAGACGTTGACGATAGGGTAGTTGCCCACTTTCACATTCTTGTCGCCATTGTCCTGTACGGTGTACTGGCTCAGCGCTGGCGAATAGTCAGGCGCCTCGTAGCTTGTGAAGTATCTCACGTCGGCACCCAGGTCGATGTTGAGCACCTTCACCACAGGGAATTTCAGATACAGGTTGCTGTACACGTTGAGCGCAGGCACGGGGATGACATCCGTCTTGCTCGAGTGCTGATAGGTGATGACGTTCTCCCAGTTCAGTATTCCCCATCTCACGTCCTGGAACAGCTGAGCAGTCAGCAGGTTGACGGGGCTTCCGCTCTGCTTGGCCTGCACAGTCACTCCCGTACGTGCCGCCTGGTTGTTGTCCGTCACGTTGTAGCTTTGGCTCAGGTAGGCATAGTTCTTTATCTCGTCCACAGCCACCCTGAGCATCGTCTTCGTCTTGGCGAACTTCAATGTGCCCATGATGCGTGTATGGATAATCTTGTCGAGGTTGTTCTCCCACCAGAAGTGGCGTCCGTGATAGTTGCGGAAGTAGAACGAGGGAGTGACCCTGTGGAAGAAACCACTGCCGATTACCGACAATGTGTCGCCGAGGAAGGGGATGTTCACGTCCACGTCACCGTCGACCGCCAGTGTTCCGGCATCCTCGCCAGCCACACCGATCTCAGCCACGGCATTATAGTGCAGTAGCTTGCCCTGTCGCTTGCTCAACTGTCCGCCCACACTCACCGAGTGCTCGTTGTATTTCATCACGCCACCCTCGGTGTCAGGCAACTCGAAGTGGCGCAGGTCGTAGCTCACGAAAGCCTTCAGACCCGCCTTGGCCCACTTGCTGAATCCCTCCAGTGTAGCCAGCGCCAGGGTGTTCTTCATCTCCCAGTGCTTGGTGTTGTCGTAGATGGAGTCGCCCTCATATTTTCCCGCCGTGTAGTATTCGTTCAGATAGTAATCGGCAGGTGTCTGATAGGCGATATAAGTACGGCTGTAGTTGTCGAACTTCAAGGTGTGTATAAAGCTTGTCACCGGCACGTATTCGTTCTTCATCCAAGCCGTGTCCTGAGCCACCTTCTTCTCCTGTGCCATGATGCTGTCGGCAGCGCTCTTGCCGTTCACGGCGATGCGCTCTGTCGGCTTGGCGTCCTTCTTGTCGGCAGCAGGCTCGTCGCCCGCTATCTTTGCGTTGTCGGGTCGTCCGGCAAACTTAGGTGTCTTGCCAAAGGCATCCTCGTCGAACTTCTTGCCCTCCTGGCGAGCCTTTTTCCTTGCCTCCTCCTTGGCGTCCTCGGCAGCATTTTCCTTCTTCGAGGCCATGGCAAACTTTTTCGCCTTGATTTCCTCGTCGGTCATGCGCACTTTTCTGTTGAATCCCACGTTGTATCTGTGGTTGAAGAATACGTGCACGCTGTTGTTTCTGTTCCAGTTCTGCTGCAGCACGGTAGGAATCTCGTTCTCGGCATAGGTGTCTTCGAAGAGTTCGGGGTGCTTGATGTAGTCGTCGTTGGTAATGCCTCCGTTCTCCGCCGCCTTCTGGTGCAGGGTAGAGAGCAGCAGGTGTGCCTGGTATCTGTCGCCCAAGTACGATCCCCACATGGTGTACTTGAAGTGCGAGGTGCTCTGGCTGTCGTAGTAGCCACGTCCGTACTTATAGTCGAATCTGAATCCCATGCCCAGTCTCTTTCCTGCATTGACGGCAAACATCGCCTTGAAGTCGTCCTCGCCGTTGGTACGGTTTCCGCAGCTGTTGAGCGTCACGTTGGTGATGGGCGAGTAGGTGTTGGTGAAGTGGAATTCGCTGACGGGCGTGCTGATGCAGTCGAAGGGCTGTGTGAAAATAAACTGCCCCTGGTCCAGCCGTCGGTCGATAAAGATACGGTTGATGCGGGGCGACCCCAGGTTGCCCAGCGAGTTGTATTCTCCCCTCAGTCCCGAGGTGAATGGGGTGTTCATGTACATGTGCTGCAGGGTGTCCACCTGTGCCTCCTGTCGGTCGCCGAATCGCTCGTCTATGGTCCACACCTTCAGTCCCTTGGGTATTTCCTTGTCCGACCCTAATGAGTCGGTTCTGACGTTCCTGTTGTTGACGGGTGCAAACATCGAGTCTTCGTTGTTGCTAAAATCGGTTTGTGCCACGACAGGCGATGTCGCAGCACAAAACAGAGTTATCGTAAGGATTACTTTACTTTTCTTCATCATTTTCTGAATAGTCGAATACATACTTCGGCGATTTTCACCACTACTCCTACCAGCAGAACTACGTAGGCAGGTGTGTGTGTTTCCATTGTGTACCACAGCGTGATGCCCACGATGACCAGGAGGATGAAAGCCGTGTTCAGCTTGTTGCGCACTTTCAGGTTGGTCGGGTCGCTGTAGTCCAGTCGTTTATAGTGGTGGTGAGGTCTCACGGCGTAGGTTGTCTTCTCCTGAGCCTCTTGCTGTTGCTGCTCCATGTTCTCGGCAGCGTTGTTGTTATTTTGTTCTGTTGTCATATTGCGTTTTTTACTGTTCAATCCCCTCGAAAACTATTTCACCAGCGCTGCTATTTCGCTGAAGATCTGGTCTTTTCTGTCGATGGTCTTTTTGCGGAACTTGCCGAAGATGCGAGCCAGGTCGTTCTTCTTCTTGGTCAGCGCCACCTTGTCGATGATCACCTCCTCGGCTGGCAGTTTGAATCCCGTCTGTCTTCCTTCCTCATAAATATAATTAATGTGGTTGATCGACAGGCTCACCTTTCCGTCTGTTATCTTGGCGATGAGGTTGTATTTGCATTCCGTTCTGTCGAGCGAGATGAAGGAGTTGCTGAACACGAGCCATTCGTCCATTGTGTTGGCGATGATGTGTTCGTCTTTGTTCACCAGCGCCATTCGGCTTGCCTTGCTCTCTTTGTCCTGAGTCAGACCGCTCATATAGTCGAACACCAGGTCGTAGAGCTGGGCTGCGCTCTTGCCAGGGGCTTCTATCTCTGTGTCAAACACGATTTTCCCCTGTTCGTCGAAGGTGATGGCGCCTTCCAGGTATTTGGGGTCTTCCTTCAGTTTAGCGCCGTTAACCTGAGCAGAAGGTTTCGGTGTCTCCTTCTTTGTTGCCGTAGGAATTACCCATCCCGAGCTCTGCGATGCTGTGGTGCCTGCAGCAGGAGTAGCTGTGGTTGCTGCAGGAGCCGCTGGGGCAGTGGTTGCCTCAGGAGCCGCTGTTGTAGCCGCAGCGCCATTGGCTTCTGCGTTCAGCCTTGCAGCCTCAGCTTTCAGTCTTGCCGTCTCAGCCTCAGCCTCCTTTATCTGTTGCTGTATCTTTTCGGCCTTGGCTTTTGCCTCCTCAGCCGCTTTTCTTTTAGCCTCTTCCTCAGCCTTTTTCTTGGCAGCCTCTGCAGCAGCCTTCTGTTTGGCAGCTTCCGCTTCTGCCTTCTTCTTGGCAGCCTCCGCCTTCTGCTTGGCTTCCTCTACCGCCTTTTTGGCTTCCTCAAGTTTTTTCTGAGCCTCCTCCAACTGCTGTTGGGGTGTCAGAACACTTTGCGCTTGAATAGACATCAAGGGCAAAAATAAGAGTATGGGAATGATTAATTTTTTCATGATGGTTTCACCTTAGGTTTGCGGAAGGTGAGGGATTCAAACCCCCGATACCCGGAAAAGGGTATACCGGATTTCGAGTCCAGCGCATTCGGTCACTCTGCCAATCTTCCTTTTCTTTAAAACACAATTGCAAAAGTAATACTTTTTTCTTATTCCACAAAGAAAATGAACATTTTTAACACTAATAACTTGAAAATCGAAAACGCGTAATGAAAGCCATATGCCTTGAGGGAATATTTTCCCCAAGGAGTTAAGGGAAGTTAGAGGGGGAGTGATAACTTCTTTTAACTTCTATAACTTCTGAACTTTTGAAAGTTCAAATGGTTAGTGTATGATTTTGAAGATGGTGGAGCAAATAGTCTTTTTATTTTCCCAACTGGGGAATTTTTTTTCTCCAGTTAGGGAAGTGATTGAAGATGTCTTTTGGGGATCATAATCAAATATTCGTAGACTGTCCATTATTACAGCCCGAATCGGTCACGAGGTTTCCCATCATGCCGCATAATTCCTTCCAAATGAGGTCAGGTTATTGAATTTTTGCCTCGCTAATCTGCGCTCCGAGTATCGGAAACAGCATCGGAACCATCGGTTCGTGCATATCTTTGGACACTTGCGAGAGCAACAGTTGAACACATTCTGTACCTTTTTCGAGCCGAAGCATGGCTGGAGCGGTCGATTTACTGATGTCATACTTTGATTTTGCACGTTTTATGTCATTTTTTGGTTAGAAATGTAAGCGGCTCCGCATTTATACCATTGTATTATAAAAAAAAGCAGTAACAGCATATTTTTAATTGGCTGCTACTGCTTTTTCCATCTGTCAGGAAGCAAGTCTCTGTATTTTTCCAATGGAGTATTTGGTTGCCATTCAATGGTCTTTTCTATGACATCGCTAATGTATTCAAACAGATTGATGCCGTTCAACTTGCATGAGATGGCGATAGAATATAGGATAGCTCCCCGTCTTGCTCCTTCGTGCGAACCAAAGAATAACGAGTTTCTCCTCGACAGCGATATGTACCTCTGGATTCTCTCAATATAATTGTTGTCGAGAGCAGTATCACCTCTTTTAAAAATGTCACAAATGGCGTTATACTCGTTAAGGGCATAACCGACGGCCTGCGCCAAGGGCGATTTGGGCAGCAAATCCTTCCTGGAAGATATTTCCTCCAGTTTCTCTAATAAATCCTGCAAAATGTCTGGTGCATATGACTGTCGATAGGCCAGATGGTCTTCAATGGTCCAACCGTTTACCCCAACTTTATGCTTTTTGTCTTCTCGATAAAACCTGTTGAGGATATCTACGACTTCCTGTGCATCCTTGTCCTCCTTGCCGCAGTCGACGAAGCCTCTTTTGACATGCTGCAGACAGGCGATTCTCATAATGTCAGGATAAGCATCCGACTCCAGCTTTCGGTATGGAACGTACGCATCACTCTGTATTGTTCCTTTATAATCTGCGAATACGTTAAGTATGACCTGCTCAGAGCGTGATCCATCCTCATATACGAAGAAAACCAGTCCCAGTTTAGGCGCACTTACAGCCCAAAGGTAGCCTTTCTTCGATCCCTTATCCGTAGGTTTTATCTTGGTCAGCAGCACTTTATGATAAGTCTCGTCTGCCGTAACATAATCCTGCTGCAACACTACTTGACAGATTGCCTTATAGAAGTTTTCCAACACATCGGCACTTCTGGCAATCAGCTTGTTTGCCGTGGATTTCCTTAACGTAAACCCATTGTCGGCAAAGTATCTGGTGATTCGCTCCACCGGCATGGAATAGATGTACCGCATCTGCATGAGACCTGCTGCAAAGGAAGGTGAATAGGAAGAATTCAACATCAGAGCCGGCGGAGTTTTCCCTGGGTACAGGATACTTCCATCCGTATAAGTGTTGATGTGATACACGGTCTTGATGAACTTGATGGGTTCCATGCTGTAACGTATACAGGTACGAGTTCCGAAGAGACGCAACGTCTTCAAAAGCTCTGCATCCATGACTGGATCTATCGTAACATGCACCTCTTCCATCTCGTAATGCATGTCACGCTTGGCACCGTTGTTTTTGCGTGCCTTTCTCTTTTCGGCCTGCTCTGTTTTCTTCTTGTCAAATTCCTCCTGGGTCATCGAGGCTTGTGGATTCTTTTCCTGACGTTCGGACTTCTTGCCTGAAACGAGCTTGCCGAGTGCCTTGTTCTGACGATTCACCTTGTCGAAGGCAATTCCTTTCTGGACGAGTAGTTCTTCTAATGACTTTATACGTTCAATGAGTTCGTTGACCTGTGCAGTCAGCGAACCCACTGTAGCATTAGCTTGCTGAAGCTGTTCGTTTGCAAGCTGAAGCTGTTCCTTTAAAAGTACTATAATTTCGTCCTTTTTCATAGTGCAAAGGTACGAAAAAATATCGAGATATGCAAGGATTTTTAGATATTTATTTTTACTATCTTGTTGATATACAGCTTATTAAATACAATCTTATACACCTACAGATTAAGCCGTTTTCTATATCTCATACTTTTCAGGCAAATTCCGCTCATGATGGCAGATAGCGTCCTGTACGGCATTTTGCATTGTTTATTCTTGGGGTCAAAGAATGGCAATTCAAAGGTTCCTCGCTCCAGTCGCTTCTGGTACAGCAAGAAACCATCGCCATCCCATTTTAGCATTTTTACCTGCTGGCGGTTCTTGGAGAAGAAGATGAATACCGCACCACCAAGTGGCGGAAGTTCCATCTCGGTTCTCACTATCTGATACAAGCCATTTATGCCCATGTTCATTCGGACATATCGCTGGCAGACATAGTACTGGGTACTCTCATTCAATCCAAACATACCGCATCCTCCTTTTCGTAAAGTTTAATTAACTCCATAACTGACTGGGCGCATCCTTTTTTACAGAAACAACAGTTCCATTTGGAAAGGTTATGTTTATGCCATAAAGGGGTTTCTCCATAGGAAGTTCTATGGTAGGAGGCTCCATTGGCACGAACATCATACCTGTACTTGATGTTGATGCTTCTTCCTTTTCTCTACGGGCAGCCTCCTGGGCTTGTCGGATTTCCTGTTTGGCACGCAAAACTGAATATCCTTTTTCACTCATCCAGTTCATCATGGTGCGATGATTTACATGTCTCTCCTTCAAGAAAGGAGTAAGTTGAGCCTTGGGATTTCGGTTCAGATAGACCAAAAAGGAATTCCAGGCCTTCTCAAAACGTTCATTTGCTGTCATAATTCGTATGATTTTAAAATTATGGTGCAAAGGTACGAATAAATGAGAATACTACAATGGTATAAACGCGGAGCCGCTTACTTTTGATTGATATTTTTCAGTAGTGTGAAAGGATTTAGCACACCTAAACAATAACTTTGCAGTAAAATCGTTATATAGATATCAACTTTCATTATGACCTGACAGCCACAAAAAACTGTGCAGCCATTGTATGGAAGAATTATAGAACTTTTCAAAAGTAAAACTTATGAGCAAGGACATTTCTCTCAAATCAATAGTTGATTTTGAAAATGACAAAATCAACTTCTACATTCCCCGCTATCAGCGAGGATATAGGTGGAAAAACCGACAAGTCAGTCAGCTGATAGATGATATTGACTCTTTTAATCCCACCGAATCCACTCCTTTCTATTTTCTTCAGGCATTAGCTGTTGCTAAAGACATAGAGAATAATAGAGTCAATGTTGTGGATGGACAACAGCGACTTACCACGTTAAAGCTGATACTCGGTGAGGAAAGTGGCGAGTTACCTATTGACTATGCCCGTGATGCGAACAAGGAACTCGATCAGTATTTCAAGTGTATAGCCAAAGACGTTATTAAGGAAAAATTGGGTGAGATTGGAACCGAAAGAAGAACCGAATTCTGCAAAAAGATAAAAGAGTGTTGCAAATTTCTCTACTATGAAGTTGACAAAGACAAGGAATTATCAACCTTTTATGAACTTAATAGTGGCAAAATCCCTGCAAAGGATTCTGAATTGGTGAAATGCGTCATGCTGACCTTAGGAAATGACGAGTCCTCCGATATAACCAATGCACGTGCTGGCGAATGGGATGAGATTGAGCGTAAACTCAACGATAATAGTTTCTTTTCATTTTGCACACCTAGAGATACTTGGAGAAAAGACGACAGGATGACCGTGTTGTTGCGCTATGCAGGACTGACTCCAACACCGCAAGAACAAAGAGAAGAGGTTTTTCCTTTTCTTACAAGAATCCTTGACGAACTGAAGACCAAGTCGCGTATCACGATTTGGGAAATGATATATTCAGTATTTTATCGTTTATTAGAATGGTACAACGACCCTCTCATGTATCATGCTTTTGGAGCTATTGTTCATCAAAGAAATAATAAGGATATCAAGCCCAAAACAAGAAAGGAGATATTGGACGCTATAGAAAAAATGGCAGAATACAAGCCAAAAGAAGACAAGAACGATTACTCCAACTGGGGAGAAGATTTATTTAATTATCTGTTGCTCAGCAATGTCGCTTTCTGTTGGAAAAGATGGCCCTATCGCTATAGCTTTGAAATGCATCGACAAGTAGAAGCTTGGTCGATTGAGCATATATTTGCCAGAAACCAAAAAGTTTTGGATGAAAAAGAACTAGAAGAGTGGTTAGGCAATGATTATTCTAAAAGTGTGTTTGACGAGTATCAAAAAGAATGCAAAGAAGGAGAAGGAAAAGGAAAAGGAAAAGGAGATGATTGGCTAGCTAAAAAACTAGGCAGTAGATACCCGACAACAGAAGATAATTCTATCGGGAATCTTGCATTGTTGCCAAAAGATGCAAACTCCTCGTTAAATAACAAGTTGTTTGAAGGAAAACGGAAAGCTGTTTCTGAATGGGCACGTAATAATTGGACTGAGTATTGGGCACCTCCTGTCACAGAAGCCGTGTTTATGAAATCACTCCCTGGATTAAAGATGACAGATCCATATTGGTCTGAAGAAGATAAAAAAGCTTATCGAAATTCTATGAGCAAGGATATAGATAGTTTTATTGACAATTTGAAGAATCCTATAAAAATATGAAAAATGATATTTTAAAGCAGAATATAGAAGTACCTGACAATTTGTTTGCACTATTGTCCAGGTATCGTGTGGTTATTCCTGGCATTCAACGACACTATGTCCAGGGAGCCAATAATCCCAAGGCCGAAAGCGTACGTAAACAGTTTATAAAAGAAATCTTCACTGCAATAGAAAAAAAGCAGAATGAATTCAATCTGCATTTCATCTATGGCCCCATCAACACTAATGGAGAAGATTCTTTTGTACCCGTAGATGGTCAGCAACGCCTGACCACCTTATGGCTGATTGCAAGATACGCAGCGGAAAAGGCAGAACCTTCTGATCGCAAGGATCTACTGAGCTTACTTTCTCGTTTTACCTATGAAGACAGAATCAATGCTAAACGATTCTGCCAGGCATTGACTTGTGAAGACTCGAGATGGGACATTACCCAAGACCCGAATCCTGATATCCTTTGTCAGGATTGGTTTGTGGACTATTGGAAAGAGGATGAAACTGTAGCTTCTATGATAAGAATGCTTTCCACTATTTATGAAGAATGGAATAAACACCAAGACTCCATCACAGCAGAGGATATTTTGGAGGCCATTGCCTCAAAAATCAGATTTAATCTGAAGATAGATGCCTTTGGTGATGATATCTACATGAAGATGAATGCCCGTGGACTGCAATTGACACAATGGGAGAACTTCAAAGGCAAATTCTCTGAAGACTTATGCGAAGATAAAAAAGAGTGGTGGGTTAAAGAGATGGAAGAGCTTTCCAATCGTTTTTTCACTTGTTCAGACGAACAACACGAATTGCCGGATAATGCTTTCTTCGCTTTGTATGCACGAATCATGGCCTACGAAGCGAAAAAAACTGGCGTGGATTGCGGTAATGGCATCAAGGAACTTGCAGCATACACCCACAATCATAATACCTGGAGTCAGTCAGAACTTCCATTTGTTCCCTATTCTGATTTTTCAGGTATCACTAATAACGAATCCATCGCTTCAACTGTTGCAGCCACATGTGTCAAGATGATAAAAACTGTTCTGGACCGCTACCAAGAAATAGTGCCTTACTTTGGAGACAGAACTTTATTTGAGACATTCTTTCATCCCAAAAATAAGAATGATCTCGATTTTACACTTTGTTGTTATGAATATTTTAAGAAATTTGACAATATAGAAACTAAAGATTTTTTAAAGGCTTTGCGTTTAATGTGGAACATTCTCGAAAATGTACAAGACAACAGGGTTGAACTTGTCAAAAAAATCATAGACTTAGAGGACAAAACATTGTACTCTCGCCAAATCAAGAAAATAATCGGTTCAAATGCTCCAGAGCAAGCAGAAGAGGAAGCTGAAAAGGCTATCCAAATGCATTATAATGACAAATCCATGCCAAATGATTGGAATGAGGAAAAACTTGGTTCATGGAGTAATTGGAACGATGCAATAGAGAAAGCTGAAGAATATGCTTTCTTTCATGGTTCCATCCGTTTCCTTTACGAAAAAAATAGCAATGGGAAAACCACTTGGGAGAATTTCGCTACCAAACTCAGTAATTGCATGGACCTCTTTGTCTCAGAAGGTCTTTCAGAAGACAAGAAGGTGAAAGCTAACCAAGTGCTTATTTCTCATTGCGAAGATTGGAAAAAACTCATACGGAAACCGGTATTTGATGCAAAAAATGAGAGTTGGAAGCAAGTTCTAACAGACTCTTCGCTTTCAGAATGTGTTAATGGTCTGCTTTTATCACCGAATGAAATTGTAGATAATCATAATGAGATTATAC